>Ga0268283_1000104_pt1 | contig 83430 bp, 78 predicted proteins | sample saktaG_13_FD_190140 | JGI IMG/M metagenome (GOLD analysis project Ga0268283, IMG submission 190140) | Saline water microbial communities from Sakinaw Lake, British Columbia, Canada - sak_2013_06_06_36m | ecosystem: Environmental > Aquatic > Non-marine Saline and Alkaline > Saline ...
CCTTCATCGACCCTGCTGGTTGCCGGAGGCCCGGCCTATCAGTATGATGAGGACTTTGCCCGGCGCACCGGAACCCACGTGGTGGTGAAAAACGGCGCCGCATTTCTGCAATTTTTAATGAATTGGGATGCACGACCCGGAATGATGAAGTCGTAAAAAGGCATCATCATTCATTCCATGAAAACAGCGTTGCGCCGATAACAAGACATACCACCGTCGTTGCCGATAGAATCATCACTTCCGGCATGACATCGGAAAGCCCTGCCCCATCATTCATGATTTTTCGTGCTGCCGACAGAAGATGGGTCAGGGGAAAGGTGGCGGCAATCCATTTGATCCATTGGGGCGCGCCTTCAATGGAAAACCAGACTTCGGACAGAAACATCATGGGCCAGGAGATAAAATTCAGGACTCCGCTGGTGAATTCCTCGCTGGTCCCACGGGATGCCAGGACAAGACCCATGGATGTCAGACTGAGACATCCCAGAAAAAAGACCAGGGCCAGATCCAGATAAGACCCCGCCACATTGAAAGAAAAAATGGCGTCACACCCGATCCAGACAACGATCAGGGTGAACATGAGCAAAAATATCCGCGAGAGCATCTGGGCGCTGAGGTATTCCACTGCCGTAAGGGGCGTTGCCTTCAGGCGCTTTAAAACACCGTTTTTCCGGTACCGGACCACCACAAACCCGACCCCCCACAGCGCGCTGAACATCATGTTCATGCCCAGAACGCCTGGAAACAGCCAGTCGATATAACGAACTTGCTTTCCCTGAACCACCTGTCTGCTTAACAACTCCCCGGTGTCTTTTGGCTGAAGGGATGCAATCAGCATCTTTTCCAGGATATACCCTTTGGGGGAAGATTCGTTGGTCCAGTATGCATACGGCGCGGTTCCCCGCTGAATCAGAAGATCGATTTTGTGGTGCTTCAAAAGCGCAAGCCCGGCCTCCAGCGACGGGATGCCCACAAATTCCACATATCTTGAGGATTGAAAGCCTTCGGGAATCTCAACCCGATGATGGATGGCCATGGGGGGTTCAACGGGAAACACCCCGGCCTTGTATTCCGAAAAGGATTTCCCGCCAAAAACGATGCCGAATCCGGCAACAATCAAAAAAGGAAACAAAAAATTCCAGCCGAATGCCGCGCGATCCCGGAAAAACTCCAGGTTTCTGGCAGCAAACATGGCCCACAGACGTTTAAAGCGCATCCGTTACTCTCGCAGTTGCCGGCCGGTTAATTTAATAAACACGGTTTCCAGGGTCGCCCCTTCGCAGGTTTTGCCGGTGGCATCTTCACGACAATACGTGCTGATCAGATCCGCCACGGTGCCGCGGGCAATGATGCGGCCATAGTCCATAATCGCAATTTCATCGCAGAACAACTGGGCCTCTTCCATGTAGTGGGTGGTAAGGATAATGGTTTTTCCCTGCGATTTGATATCCAGCAAAATATCCCAAAGATTCCGCCGGGCCTGAGGATCCATGCCGGTTGATGGCTCATCCAGAAAGAGCAGTTCCGGTCGGTTCACCAGGGCCAGGGCCAGAAGCAGCCGCTGCCGCTGACCCCCGGAAATCCGGTCATTGTACTGGTTTTGAATGTCCAGAAGATTGCAGGTTGCCAGAAGGCTGTCAATATCGGCCGTTTTGTGGTAAAGTTTCTGAAACGTTTTCAGGGTTTCCCGGACCGTTAAAAAAGCCAGCAGGGCCGTATGCTGAAACTGAATGCCGACTTCTTCCCTGAAACTACTGGTTCGGGGGCTTCCCTTGTAATAGACTTCGCCGGAAGTGGCGGAAAGAATGTCTTCCATCATCTCGATGGTGGTGGTTTTGCCGGCACCGTTGGGGCCCAGCAGCCCGAAACAGGTTCCCTTTGATATGGCAAAACTGACATCGTCAACGGCTGTAAGGGATTTGTAGGTTTTTTTCAGATGTCTGACTTCCAGAAGCGGGGTCATGGGCACGTGAGCAGTGTTTGGCTGTGAATGAATCGTCATGTTGTCGCAGTTTATGAAAAACCCCTGCTGCTGTCAAGGACGAATCCCCGTGCCGGATTGGCCCTGAATCCGCAAGCGTCCGTTGAAATAATGCTTGACAGGCGGCCCGTTTTGGATAATCAACTCGCCTGAGTAACGATTCATGTAAATAATTGGAGGTCACACGATGAAATTGCTATCCAAAGAAACCATGCCGCCAATCAATCCCTACATCGCCGGGATTTTTCTGGGGCTGACGCTTCTGGCATCTTTCTTGATTCTGGGCGAAGGCCTCGGCGCATCCGGGGGCCTTGCCCGGATCAGCGCCTTTCTGGAAGGCCGGCTGTTTCCGGCCCATACGCTGTCCACTGAATATTTTGGGGCATGGGGGACAACTCCCCTGAAAAATTATCTGGTCTTCATGCTGATCGGCATCTTTATCGGCGGTCTTTTTTCCGCTATTTTGTCCCGCCGGATCAAGCCGGGGGTGGAACGCGGAAAGGCAAGCCCTTTGCATCGGCGTCTTATTTTCGCGGCTTCGGGCGGCGTTCTTTCCGGCTTTGCCAGCCAGCTTGCCGGCGGCCGCACGTCCGACCTTGCCCTTTCCGGCGGCGCGCAGCTTCTTTCCGGCAGCATCGTGTTCCTGATCTGCGTGTTTGCCGGTGGATATGCAACTGCCTGGCTGGTAAGGAGGCAATGGAATGATTAATACCTTCTTTGGAGCAAATTCCCTGGATTCTTTCGGCGCATGGATCGCGTCCCTGGTGATCGGCATCCTGTTCGGCGTTTCCCTGGAAAAGGCCGGTTTTGGAAGCTCGAAACGGCTGGCCGGCATTTTCTATTTCAGGGACATGGCAGTTCTCAAGGTGATGCTTACGGCCATTGTCACTGCCATGATGGGTCTTTCCATCGCCATATGGACCGGTCTTGTGGACCCCGCCGTCCAGATCTACTACATGAAGACGTATTACGGCACCTATGTGGCAGCCGGCCTGCTGTTCGGCGCCGGATTTGTCATGAGCGGGTGGTGTCCGGGAACCGCCGCTGTCGGCATGGCTTCCGGGAAAATTGACGCCGTTGTTTTTCTGGGCGGCGCCGTGATCGGCAGTATCTTGTTCAATGAGCTCTTTTTCATTCTCAAACCAATTTGCACCTGGGGCCAAAGCAGCCTTCAGGCTTACGGCCAGCCGGGCCTTGCCTTTCTGAATAGCAGCCTTGGCGTATCCCGGCGCGTGGTGGTTCCGGGAATCACACTTATTGCCGTGATCTGTTTCTGGGGTGCGGAATATATCGAAGCCAGGAAAGGCAGGAAAGTCCTTTTTAACAGCCCTTTTCTGGCCCGGTTCAGCCTGGCGCTCATTCTGGTGGCCGGCATTATTTATCTGCTGCCGGAAAAGCAGCAGCCCGCCGCGGAAATAAAGCCGCCTGCGGTTGAAATTAGTCCGTCCACAACTGAAACAAAACCTCCGATTGTTGAAACGAAGCCCCCTGCAATTTCGGATCGCGCCCCGCTTTCCGATGTAGTCTCCACCGCGGACCATGTGGTCTCGGAAGCGCTGGATCCTTTGATACAGGAGCTGAAACTTCCGGCCATGCTCGATACGAACTGGCTGGCGGATCATCTTACCAGCCCAGACATCCGGATCATCGATTCCCGAAACCAGCCGGATTACAACACCCGGCACATTCCCGGCTCGCTTTCCGTTTCCCCGGAAAATTTCAGTGGCGTTGTGGACGGCATTCCCGCCATGCTGATGCCGGCGGAGATCATCGCTCCCAAATTGTCCCTGATGGGAATTCAGCCAAAGGACTTGATCGTTCTGGTGTATGACGGCGATAAGATCCGGGATGCCACACTGATCGCGATGGCCCTGGAACGGGTCGGGCACAGCCGGTATGCGATTCTGGATGGCGGATTCGACAAGTGGATGGCCGAAGCCAAATCGATTGGAAATGCCCTGCCCCAGGTTCAGCGATCGGATTACCCGGTAAAACCGGACACCGACACCTTCAGCGTTTCGTATGCAACGGTTCTTACCCATGTTCAGAATAAAACCGCCCTGATCCTGGATGTTCGGCCGGAGGAGTATTTCACCGGCAACAAATCAGACGAAGCCCGGGCCGGACATATTCCGGGAGCCGTCAACCGGGTTTTCAGCGCGGATCTGGCCACGAGCGGTTCATACACCGGGTTCAAGCCTCTGGCCGAGTTGACCGAAAGCTATGCCAAAATTATTCCGTCTCTGGATACCCCGGTTGTGGTGTATTGCCGCACCGGCCATCAGGCCAGCCAGACATTTTTTGTCCTTAAGCACCTGCTGGGCTACCGGAACGTTTACTGGTACGACGCCGGCTGGACCGAGTGGGCCGCAAGGCCGGAGCTTCCGATCGAAAAATGAAACGATCCTGTTCCTGCCATGGAATGTTTATGAACCAGTATCAACACACCAATTTGTTAATGGAATGATCATGCCGCCGGTAATCACGATTGTTGGCCTCTCAAATTCCGGGAAAACCACCCTGATTGAAAAACTCATCCCCGAGCTCAAACGCCGTGGATATCGCGTTGGAACCATCAAGCACACCCATCATGGTTTTTCGATGGATCAAAAAGGAAAAGACACCTATCGCCACCGCGCCGCCGGCGCGGATGCCGTTCTGGCGGCATCACCAGGTCAGATCGCCCTGGTGAAATCCATGCCCGAAGTCAGCCTGGACAGCCTTCTGCCTTATTTTCAGGATATGGATATCGTTATAGTTGAAGGGTTTAAACAGGAAAAAAAGCCAAAAATTGAAGTCTTCCGATCCCAAATTCACCAGACCCCGCTTTTCCAGGAAGATGACCTTCTTGTGGCAATTGTCACGGATTCCCCATATTCCACGCGGGTTCCGGTGTTTCAATTCGACGATATTCAGGTGATCTGCGACTTGATTGAAACATATTCAAGGCTTAAAAATTAACGCCCTTCGGGCTGTTTTCCAACCAAGCATTCATTTAAACTTTGTCGATTGGTTCAAACTAATGAATCTTTTATTTACGCCATTTGTCCTGCGCGTGGTGCGTCTCAAATGCTGGCATTTTCATATGGTCTTGTGTCCGCTTTTTATATTGTCATACAAGAATATATCAGCTTTTCACTTGAGCACTTAAAGAAATGACAATATCCCATGACAACCCCAGCTTCTGTTTTCTCGTCTCGTTCTTCCAAATGATTTATTGACAACTTGCCTCCGTAATATTAAGAAATTCTGACAGATACAAAGGGGGGGTGTCCTCCCCAGGATTTATCGCTTTATGGACAAAGGACGTATGGTGAAAAGGCCGCGCAGCAAATGTGTACGGCCTCATACTTCAGTCGCCTGTCCCGGCGCTCGGGTCGGTTCCCATCGTTGTCCTACCCTCCGGGCAGGCATGAAGAAATTATCACCCGCTCATTAATAAGCAAGAATATTTACCACTATAGAGGGGTCAACCCCGAGCATGGTTTCGAGACAAGATCGTGATTTGACGGCGAGGTCCAAGTGAAGTACGCATATGAAGACCTGAGCGATACGCAGTTCGAGAATCTGATCGTGTTCCTATGCCAGAGACTGCTGGGGATTTCCGTGCAGGGCTTTGCCAAGGGGACCGATGGTGGCCGCGACGCCAAGTTCGTCGGAACCGCAGAGCTTCATCCCAGCAAAGCATTGCCCTGGGTTGGTACGACCATCATTCAGGCCAAGCACACCAACGGCTACAACCGCAATTTCTCTGAATCCGACTTCTTTAGCACCTCAGCCACAAAGACAGTGATAGCCAAGGAGATTCCGCGTATCAAGAATTTACGCGCGAATAAGCAGATAGACAACTACATGTTGTTTGCAAATCGACGACTGGCCGGCAATGCCGAGAGCGAGATTCGTGCGCACATCGCCAAGGCGTGCTGCATTCCCGAGGTGTCGATCTACCTGTGTGGACTCGAGCAACTGGAAACATGGTTGAAAACATTCCCCAAGGTACCGAAGCTGGCTAATCTTGATCCGGTCGATTCACCCTTGATCGTCAGTCCCGACGATCTGGCTGAGGTCGTGCAAGCGCTGGCGCGTCAGATGGGTAGTGTCACTGCGGTGATAGACGATCCGCCGACACCGCGCGTGACCTACGAGCAAAAAAACGCACTCAACAATATGAGCGACGAGTATGCCAAGACTCAGCGCATGAAATACCTCAAGGAGACGGCGCAAATTCGCACCTTCCTGGCTGCGCCAGAAAACCTTGATTTGCTGCGCATGTACGAATCGGTGGTCGATGAGTTCCAGTTCAAGATCATCGCCAAACGCAAGGACTACCAAACCTTCGACCATGTCATGGAGTACCTGGTGGATTTACTGTTTAATCGCGATCCGGTCTTGCGCCAGCACACACACAAGCGCCTGACGCGCGCCGTGCTCTTCTATATGTATTGGAACTGCGATATCGGGAAGGCAGGCGATGCTGAGACCGACTAAACACTCGCACCCCGATCGCACGGTCATCAACGTGTCGCTGTTACTTCTGGCACGGCTGAAGACACTCCGTCTCGACGACTACGACAGCCTGCGCAAGTATGCGAAGAAGGCTGTCATCGGCGGTGACGTGCTGTTCCTGCCAGCGCTGAATTTTCTCTATCTTTTGGGACTGATCGACTATCGCCCTAAAACCGACGCTGTGGAATACATGGGATCAAATGAAGCTTTATAGACTTTATTCAAACAAGCCGGACCTGTTCGATCCCGTGGACTTCGTACCGGGCCTGAACGTCGTCATGGGTGAAATCCGCCTGCCAGAAAACCGTAAAAAGGACACGCACAACCTCGGCAAGACCACGCTGGGGCGCCTACTTGATTTCTGCTTCCTTGCCAAGCGAGACGCTAAATCCTTCCTATTCAAGCATCTCGACCTCTTCAAGGAGTTCGTGTTTTTCCTGGAGATCGAGTTGGCCGATGCATCCTACGTGACTGTGCGCCGCAGTGTTGAGGAAGCGAGCAAGATCAGCTTCAAGAAACACGAGTCCAGCCGCCAGGACTTGACTGTATTGTCGGCGTCCGAATGGAACCACGTCGACATGCCGTTCGAGCGCGCCCGCGAAATGCTGGACAGCCTGCTCGACTGGCGCGCGCTCAAGCCCTGGTCCTACCGCAAGGGTTTGGGGTACCAGTTACGTTCGCAGGACGATTTCCGCGATGTATTCCACCTACGCAAGTTCGCCGGCGGGGATTCGAAATGGAAGCCCTACATAGCGCACATCCTGGGCTTCAACACCCAGTTGATCACCTTGCACTACGAGAAGGAAGACCAACTCAAGGAGAAGGAGGCGACGGCACAAACCGTCAAAAACGAGTTAGGCGGTTCGATTGAGGACATCAGCAAGATCGAGGGCATTTTGCTGCTCAAACAGCAGGAATCCGAGAAGAAGCAGAAATTGCTCGATGCCTTCGACTTCCGAGCCCAAGACAAAAACCGGACCAAGCAGTTGGTCGATGAGATCGACGAACGAATCTCCGGGCTTAATGCCGAACGCTACTCGTTGAACCATCGCAAGAAGAAGATCCTCGCTTCGCTCGAAGAGGACCAGATCCTATTCAACCCGGACGAGGCGGAACGGCTGTTCGAGGAAGCCGGTGTGCTGTTTCAGGGGCAGATCAAAAGAGACTTCGAGCAGTTGATCGCTTTTAACCGGGTGATCACTGAAGAGCGCCGTGGCTACCTCCAGGAAGAGCGCGGCGAGGTCGAGGCAGAACTAAAGAGCGTAAATACCGAACTCACCGCCCTGGGCAAGCGGCGCTCGGACATCTTGGCATTTCTAAGCGGTACTGATGTGTTCAACAAGTACAAGCAGGTTTCCAACGAGATGGTGACACTGCGGGCTGACATTACCTCGCTGGAGCGCCAGCGAGGCTTCCTGCATCGCCTCCAGGATTTTCGCACAAATATTCGCACCCTAACGGAGGAGCGAGCTCACCTGCAGGCACAGATAGAAGCCGACGTTGAGCAACAGAATGCCGACAAGACCAGCCTGTTCTCGTCGATCCGCTTGTTCTTCAGCGAGATCGTTGAGGACGTAATTGACCGCAAGGCCCTCCTCAGCGTGTCACCGAACAAGTTGGGGCACATAGAGTTCAAGGCCGAGATCCTCGATGAGTCTGGTAACACTACGAGCGCCGACATAGGCCATACGTATCGTAAGTTGTTGTGCATCGCATTCGACTTGGCCGTTCTACGCGCACACCTTGATAACAAGTTCCCGCGCTTCGTTTACCACGATGGCGTGTTCGAGTCTCTCGACGACCGCAAGAAGGAAAACTTGCTGGCGGTCACTCGCCGATATGCCGACCTCGGCATCCAGTCAATCATCACCTTGATCGATTCGGATCTGCCGGAACGTGGCGAGAAAGAAGGCACGGTGTTCGACCCGAGCGAGATCGTTCTGACCATGCATGATGAGAACGACCAAGGCCGACTGTTCAAGATGAAAGCATGGTGACGTATTCGTCCCTTATTCGGGACTGTCACAAGGACAAAGATGGGTAGCATAAACCACCAACAATCGACTCAACGCGGAAGCCTGCCATTAGGAAACATGCATGATATCTTCAATAATTTAACAGAACGGATTGCGTGTCTCATTTCCATTGACATTTTACGCCAGTGTTGGCCTCACAGAACAGACGTGACTGATAAATAACCATCATGCTCAAATCTACATTCCAACACCTGAAAGGCATCGGCAAAAAGTCCGAGAGGTCTTTATGGAGCAAAGGATTTACGGCTTGGGAACATTATGTTGCTTCTTTGCCGAAACAGCTTTCCCTTTTCGGTGATTTGTCCCAATATACACCCCTTAGTGAGTCAATATCGGCTTACGAAAAGGGCGACATGGCATTTTTTGCCAATGCACTATCGACGTCGGAATATTATCGAGTAGCCTTAGAGTTCCCCCAAGATGTGCTTTTTCTCGACATTGAAACCACGGGACTCAGTCTTTATTACGACATTATTACCATCGTTGGTTGGTCTCTTGGCGAAGAATATTGTGTGTACATAAATGGACAGGATGACACCCTGTTGAGAAAGGCTCTGGCCCAAGCAAAGGTCATTGTTACCTTTAATGGCACTATGTTTGACTTAAAGTTCATCGCCAAGCACTTCAATGCTCCTGCAATCCCTCCAGTACACCTGGATCTTCGTTTCTTTGCCAAACGTGTCGGTCTTTCCGGGGGACAAAAAAATATCGAAAAAGAAATTGGATTTAAGAGAAAATTCGATATCGAAGGTATGCTCGGTGAGGCTGCCCCTATCCTTTGGCACAGATATAGACGAGGCGATATAAGTGCCATGAGAAGGTTGATAGAATACAATCACGCTGACATAGAAGGCATGAAATGGATTCTTGACACTTGCACCGAACTGTATTTTGAAAAGGAAGCTATCCCGAAAAAAATACAAATAAAACCAAGGTTTAAAAAAAAGATAAGTCGAATTATTTGGGCAAATGGAAATCTCGCTAAATCAAATGCGATCAGTACCCCTTCTTTTTCAGGCAGCAACAAGCCTCTCATCACATATAACGAACTGACCTCAATCCAATCGTTGAAAGATTTTTGTGCCGTTGGCATTGACCTTGTCTCATCGGAAGAGAGAGAAACTGGTTTTTGTGTGCTTAGAGGGAATAAAGCCACAACCCGTCGAGTAAAAACAGATCAAGAAATGATCCGTCTTGCTATAGAGGCTGGAGCAGACCTTGTTTCCATCGATTCCCCTCTTAGTATTCCAAAGGGGCGCACAACTTTTTTTGATGACGATCCTCACAGGGATGACTTTGGCATCACCCGAGAATGCGAAAGAATTCTTAAAAGACGTGGGATTTCGAGCTATCCATGTCTGATCCCCAGCATGCAGAAACTCACCCAACGGGGCATGTTGCTGGCGCAAAAGTTTAGAAAGATAGGGATACCGGTTATTGAAAGCTACCCCGGTGCTGCTCAAGACATCATGTCAATCCCAAGAAAGCAGGCTGGTCTTGATTATCTGATTGAAGGGCTGAAAGAATTTGGGCTTGAGGGCGAGTTTCTTTATACCCCAGTGAGTCACGATGAGATAGACGCCATTACCTCCGCTGTTGTAGGCCATTTCTTCTGGGTTGGTATGTATGAAGGCCTCGGCAATCCGGACGAAGAGTATTTGATTATTCCCGATCTAAATGCGGATTACCAAACTTGGCTTTCAAAAAAGGTCATTGGCGTAAGTGGTCCTATTGCCGCGGGCAAGACTACCGTGGCTGAGTATTTGGTTTGCCAAGGATATGCGTATGCAAGATATAGCCAAGTTTTAAGTGAGTTGCTGAGGAAGGATGGTCGTGAACCGTCGCGCGCCGCTTTGCAAGAAATTGGAGGGTCTGTTCATGAAGAGAAAAGGCAAAGATGGCTAGGCAAAAAGGTTCTTAACCTTATCAAAGGAAAAAAATATGCCGTGGTCGATGGATTGCGCTTTCTTGAGGACTATGCCTTAATGGTTGAGACATTTGGCCCGGCTTTCTCACATTTCCATATCATTGCCCCGTTTAGTGAAAGAAAAAAAAGAGTAATAAAAAACCGATCAGAGGACATTGAATTTGACGTATCAATAAAAAATACGGTAGAAGAAGAAATCAACAAACTTGAACTTGCAGCACATTATATTATCATCAATGATGGAACGATAAAAAATATGTTTGAACAACTCGATAAGCTTAACATCTGAAGGATAAGCGATGCCAGTAAGCATAGTTGTTGGTGGGCAATATGGCTCTGAAGGAAAGGGTAAGGTTGCCCATTTTTTTGCTCGTGAAATGAAGGCCAGTTTTGCTGTCCGCTGCGGCGGACCTAACTCGGGTCATACCGTTATTGATGAGCAGGGTAATGCTCGTATCTTCCAGCAGTTGCCAACGGCGGCAATTCTTCCGGACGTCAAGCTGGTAATTTGTTCGGGAAGTTATATTGATCTCGACATTCTTCTCAAAGAAATTAATGAAACGAGCTTGGATATAGGGCGCCTTTTCATTGACGCGGATGCGGTTATAATTACTGAAGAATTAAAGAACCGTGAAGCTCAAAGCGGCATTGTCGGCCGGATAGGCTCGACCGGAAGTGGAACAGGTGCCGCTGTCGCGGCGCGGATCAATCGAGAAGAATCCCTTCTTTTTGCGAAAGACCTCCCAGAACTAAAACCATTTGTTACCCATGTCCCAGAAATGTTACGAAATGCTCTGGGTCAACAGGAACGTATTATAATTGAGGGAACTCAAGGTTTTGGCCTTTCCCCCCTGCACGCTAGACATTATCCATACACAACCAGCCGAGATACAACCGCAGCAGCATTTTTGGCTGAGACGGGATTAAGCCCGCTAGATGTTGACGATGTTATTTTAACTATCAGGGCATTCCCAATCAGAGTAGCTGGAAATTCTGGCCCGCTTGCTGAAGAAATTAATTGGCAAATAGTTACGGTAGAAGGTGGACATAGCCAACAGATTGAGGAGAGAACGAGTGTAACCAAAAAATCACGAAGAGTTGCTAGATTTGATGAGAAGATAGTAAAGCAAGCCATAATAGCAAATGCACCTACAAGGATTGTTTTGAATCATATAGATTATCTCCACAGCAACTTAACTATTAATAAAGAAGCGATTGAAAAATTTATTCATGATGTAGAATATAGAATTGCAAGAAAAATTGACATGTTTGGTTATGGCCCAGAAAGTAATAAATTAAAAAGGGGAGTAATCAGCAATGACAGATAAGTTAAATCTGGATCTTCCCTATCCTGAGACCGACGAACTTGCAGAAGAACGTTATTGGAAATATAAAGCCAAGGACCCTTTCCCTTTCATTCTGCCTGCACTTTTAAATTCAGCTGACGTTGCCGATTATGTTGCTCAAACAGGCATGATATTCCCCTTCGACCCAACTCGACTTGGCCCTGCCTCTTACGAAATGGTTCTTGGTGGTGAATATTTGTATTGGGATGAAGAAGAAAAACTATTTATCAGTACAGAAATCAAGGAAAAAGAGCCTCTTGTTCTTAGAAAAAATTCTATAACCTATGTTTCTGTACAGGAAATATTTAGAATTCCAGATTACATAGCATTGCGTTTCAATCTTAGGGTCAGGCATGTTCATCGAGGCCTTCTTTTAGGAACGGGGCCTCTTATTGATCCAGGATTTCACGGTAAGATTATGATTCCAATACACAATCTTACTAGCAATGAATACATTGTCTTTGGAGGAGAAGATTTAATTAGTGTTGAGTTTACGAAAGTCAGTCCAAATGATGCTTGGAAAATTCCCGACGAGGGCATACTTAAATCGATGGGTATATATAAAGCAAATTCAGGTAAAAACAGCAAAAAAAATTTTAGGGAGTTGCTAAAGAAGGCACTTCCTTTTGGGATAGGAAAGGTGGTTAGCTCTCTCTCTGATACTTTGGCAGAGGCCAATAAACGTATTAAAGAAGCTCAAACGCAAATTGAGAAAAGTGAAAGGCTGTTATCTTCGTTTAAAAATATTTCAATTGGAGCAGGAATTACATTTATAATAGCTTTGATTGCATTGTTTTTATCAACAAATTCTGTTGTTTCAGACGCCAACAAATATGTCTCTGATACATCAATGCTTATAAAAAAGTACGAAAAAGATAACGTTGATATCAGAAAGTTTGTCCTTCGTGAGGAAGTTGACATTATTGAATCTAAAATTTCTCTGATAGAGCAATCTATTGGTCATGAAAAAAAAGTTAATGAAAATATCAACTCAGAAATTTTTGTGAAACAGGATGAGCTTGATGCATTAAGAAAGGAAATTCAAAAGCTAAATGATAAAATAAATCAATTTATTGAGAGCAGGGGTGTACCAGTTGAAAACAATAATAAATCGAATTGAAATATGCGGCAACATAGCATCTGGCAAAACCACCCTCTGCAACGGAATGTCCCAGAAGGGATATAAGTCCATATATGAAGAATTTCATAAAAACCCTTTCTTCGATGATTTTTATGAAGATCCGGTTGCCTATTCTTTTGAAACCGAGGTTACCTTTCTACTCCAGCACTATAATCTGATTAAAAAACAAAAAGCCGAATCCTTGCTTGTGACTGATTATTCTTTACTTCTCGATATGGCCTATGCAGATGTAAATCTTTTTGGTGATAAGCAAAAAATTTTCTTTGAGATCGTCGAAGAGCTTCAAAAAGAAATTGGCCTTCCGACCAAAATCATACACCTTGTTTGTCCAGAAGAAGTCCTGCTGAAAAGAATCATTAGGAGAAGCAGAGATGCCGAAACCTCAATTACCATTGATTATCTCGATTCTCTCAGCAAGGCCATTTCACTGCGGGTTAAGGATTTCGCAAAGCAGCTTCCAGTAATTACTATTGACAGTAATGCCGTCAATTTCACCTCAGGTATTGATGGAATTCAGGAATACGAGTCAATATGACTGTTTCTCACCACGTTACCTGTAACATGTCACTTTCCTTGATCAATTTAATCGTTTTTATACAAATGGGCGGATCGGAAAATTAGTCGCAAATATGCCTACAGAGCCGGAACATGAGTGATTGCAAAGGAAAAAATTATGCAGCATATTGGAAAAAATGATTTAGATAGGAATCGGGAACTAATTCATCGGAATTTGAGTATCCTTTGAACCCACCTTCATTAGAGTCATAGCAAGATACTATGTAATTAAATGTATCCTCGGGCGATAGGAAATCAAGATTGGGAATATTGAAATTATAATTTTCATAGAAGTGTTTAAAATACCTTATGATATCATAACCCATTCTTGTTGCATATACATTTGGAAGGTAGTGGCTCGGCTCCGCAATTGAGAACCCGCCTTTAAAAACTGAAAGGGCTCCTGTCATGATCCTGATCACAGCCCACAAGCGCATTCTGGTGGCCACAGGTGGTGGATTTAGAGGGTCAGGGGGACCTTGCTGTGTTTCGTGCGTTGTCAGTGTAGCTATTTGGGGTTGTCGAAAAGCTGAAAGCATCGATGAAGCCGAGGGTATGGCAGACGAATCAGGACATCCAACACCAGGCAGGGATCACTTCAATATCCACGCCATCCTCGCGCAATTGGTCGGCCTGATCGAGTGTCACCACCAGCGCCCGACGCAGGCCTTGCAGTTTCGTACCTTCGATAACGCCTCGCAATTCACGACCAAGATTGGCCGGTGTGAGTTCGAGACAAACCTGAATGGCCGCATTCGGGGTGATGAAATCGCATTCCCATAGATCGCGTGCGCCGGCATAACACAGCTCCCGCGTGTCGCGCCGGAGGTGAAGCGCAACAGCGTTTTCAAGCCGATGTCCCAAATCGGGCTGAATCTGGGGGGAGTTGGCCCTTCGCAACCCGTTGTCGATGGCAAAATATTTGGCTGGGGCGATCACCCGTTGTTTGAAGGAATCGCTGTATTTGGGAACGGTGAAGATCAGATAGGCGTCTTGGAGAAATTCCATATATCGCGACGTCTGTCCGACGGTGGGAATCGCAAGGTTCTTGGTAAGGTTCTGGAATGAAAGCGGCTGACCGGTGTTCGCAAGAAGAAAGAGGATCAGATTCATCACATGACGGGTCTCGCGCAGTCCATGACGGACCGCCACGTCCCGCTGAACAATATCCCGCAGCAATTCCTGCAAAACGTGGTCCCGGCGCTCACCCAGGAAAACCGGAAACCCGCCGTCTTCCAGAAAGGCATGGAAGGATTCCGCGCCCGGTTCTTTCCCGGTAAATGACAAATATTCACGATAACTGAACGGAAACACCTCGAACGACAGGTGCCGCCCGGTAAGCTTGGATCCCAGTTCCCGACCCAGCAACGATGCGTTCGAACCCGTAACGCACACTGCCCGCCCGCGATCCAACAGGGTTCGAACCAACCGTTGCCATTGCTCAATTTCCTGAACTTCATCCAGAAATACTGGCTGCTCCGGACCGGCCAGATCGTCCACCACCGACAAAAAAGCGGGGAAATCATCGGGACCCATTCCAAAAAGACGGGTGTCCTCGAAATTGCAGTAAAACGCTTTTCCGGCACACCGCATGAGTTGTGTCTGCAAGGTGCTTTTGCCGCAACGCCGCACGCCGGTCAAAACGGTTGCCTGCGATCCGCGCACGCTAAGATCGGCCAGCAATCGGCGTTTGACCTCCTGCTGGGGCACGGGGGGTATGTACGGATTGCCGAGAATGGATATAAGCGTATTTCGTAATATCATAATTTTGATATATCATATGGTACAATTAATAGAAAATGTCAACATCCATTCCAGGTGGGAGTGACAACATCCTTTATATATTTATAATTAACAAAATATCTGACAGGTATTCGCCGTGCCAAGACATGCCAGTATGAATGCAATTGGTGAAGTGCGGTGACGATACACTCGGCGGATTAATTTTCGTGAAGGATGGCGAATGCCGGGACCGAAAAAGAAAGATAAAAAAGGTGTCCCCAGCCAGTATTACAATTCGTTCATTTAGGCAGCGTGTGGCAAAACTTCTTGTTCAATCTTGTTCAGCATCGTGTCTTCTGCAACCGCCAGGTCATAATCCATTTGGAGCCCCATCCAGAATTGGGGCGAATTCCCAAAATATACCGAAAGCCGCAAGGCAGTATCCGCAGTCAGAGATCGCTTACATCGTACAATTTCACTGATGCGCATGTCCGTCACGCGGATGGCTTTCGCCAGTTTATATTGACTGATGGCCATCGGCACCAAAAATTCTTCCTTTAAAATTTCTCCGGGATGAATTGGGGGAATCCGATTCATTTTCTGACCTCCTTAGTGATAATCCACTATTTCCACGTCAAAGGCGTCATGTCCTTCCCATCTAAAGCAAATCCGCCATTGTTCGTTGATCCTGATACTGTGCTGCCCTTTTCTGTCTCCGGACAACAACTCCAATTTATTATTGGGTGGTATCTTTAAATCGTCTATCGATACGGAACGATTAATCATCCACAACTTTTTTAATGCTGAACGCTGGATATTCTGCGGAAGCTTTTTAGAAAAAAGCCGTCCAAAAATCCTCCCCGTTTCTTTGCATTTAAAAGAGATGATCATAATTTACTATTATCCTTGCCCGATAGCATTGTCAAGCGATACCATTTTCCAATGCAAATTTTTCCATGGATAATCTTGTTGACTTGACACGCTGAAATACATAGAGAGACGAACATCAGTTCGTTCAATATTGCGGATCGATCTAATTAATGTTGACCTTCAAAAGGAATTCCCATGACCGAAGCGTTGCTCACTTACCGTGGTACTGTCTATCCCTGGCACTGCGATCATGTCGGCCATATGAACGTCATGTGGTATGTTGGAAAATTTGACGAGGCAACGTGGCACTTTTTCAACGCAATCGGGCTAACCCCCACATACTTTCGCACGGACAGTCGCGGCATGGCCGCCGTCGATCAGCATATTTCCTATATCCACGAGTTGCGTGCCGGAGATGTCGTCACTGTTCGAACCACACTACTCGAGTTTAAAGAGAAAAGCCTGCGCTTTACTCATGAGATGGTACTTGATGAGACCCATGAAGTTGCTGCCCGTACAACGTTGAAAGGCGTCCACATGGACACGGTTGCGCGAAAGTCATGCGCCTTCCCCGAAGCAATAGCGGCCAGGGCACACGCCATGCTTGCAAGTGCCTGACGCCACTGCTTCCGGGTTGATTGGCGAACATCCACCGGCAAGCCGGCGTCTGCCCACTCATGTCAAAAATTAGACTGCATGAAAGAACGAATGGCGGAGGAATTCCGGGGAAACAAACGTCAGCAGACATTGTAAAGACAAAGCCATTGCTGGAAATTGCCAACAAACCCTGGGAAATGTTTTTAGTCTCCGACACTCAGGAGCAGGAAATCGCGTTATTGAGAAAACATGAAAGAACCGGGCGACCTTTGGGAGGAGATTATTTTGTCGATTATCTCCTCTAAAACGGAGCGGTGAGCATTCAAACAGAATATTTGAGGTCCCTGCATGAAGAATCAACCGGGTGCTGGCGCATTCCTGATGAAAAAAGTCCGGACTCTGCTTGACATAAAAGATAATGAAATCAAGGTCACAGTCCTCGCCCTAGCCGTGACCTTTTGCCACGGCGTATCCAACGTCTACCTCTTTACCACCTCCCATTCCCTTTTCCTGAGTGTTTTCGAGGCCCAGGATCTGGCCTTTACTTACATCGGCGGGGCCTTGGCGGTCCTGCTGGTCGGCGGCGGCTACACCTGGCTGCAACACAAGGTTTCTCCAACAAAACTGGTCGTATGGACGCTGCTTTTCCTGCTGCTTACCCTGCTCGGGGCCAGGGTGTGGCTGTTTTTGGGCCAGGTCCGGGGGCCGGCCGCCTTTCTGGCCGTGTGGTCAGTAGCCTATTCCACCCTGACCTATATGAGCATCTGGGGTCTGTTCGGCCAGGTCTTCGAGACCCGCCAGGCCAAGCGCCTCTTCGGCCTGATCGGCGCCGGCGAATTCGCGGCCGACATTGTGGCGGGAGTCATTACTCCTGTTCTGGTGTCGGCCATCGGCTCGATCAACCTGCTCCTGATCGCCGCCCTGGGACTTTTCGGTTCGGTGGTTTTCACCATCCTGATTGCCCGGGCTTTCAGCGAAGTCGCATCCAAGGCCGTGTCCGTGGAACCGGACACCACCCCGCCCCCCCGGCTCGGAGAGATGCTCAGGGACCGTTACGCCCTTCCTCTGCACCTGATCTGGGGCCTTTCCCTCATGGTGTTCTATCTGATGGATATGGCCTTCAGCAACCAGGTGGAGAAGCATTTCGGCGACGCCCTGGATCCCATGACGAGCTTTCTGGGCGTGTTCTTTGCCGTGGGCAGCGCGGTCAACATGGTTATCCAGACCTTCTTCACCGGCCGGGTTCTGGATAGGATCGGTATTCTAAAGGCCCTTTTCCTGCTGCCTGGCGGGGTCCTGCTGGGGTGTGTCGCCATGTCCACCGGGGTGGCGCTTGTTCCGCGGGTCGGCCTGGCCATGTTCATCATGACTATCAGTTGCAAATTGTACGATTATGTCCTGCGGAACGCCATTCACGATCCCGCCTTTCAGGTCCTCTACCAACCCCTGCCCTTGGCCAAGCGCTTTGCGGTTCAGACTTCGGTTCTGACCCGGGCCGAACCCGGCGCGGCGCTGATCGGCGGCGGCCTGCTGCTGGTGGGGAAGCTCTATTTCCAAATCGATGCGGCGAACGTGGCTCTGTTTATGATCGTCATCCTGAGCATCCAGATGGTGTTCACCTTTTTGCTCAAAGAGAGGTATCTGGAAATGCTCATGGAAGCCCTGAAGAAGCGGCGTCTGGGGTTTTCCGAAAGGCAGGTATGGGATGAGAGCAGTCAGCACCTGATTCAGGGCTTTCTGCGGAGCAAGCACCCCGGTGAGGTCATCTACGCATTGAACCTGCTGGAGCGGAACGCTCCCCATACCCTATCGGAGCACCTGCCGGATCTTCTCTTGCATTCCTCAGTCGATGTGCTCATGGAGGTCCTGGGCAAGATCGAGTCCTTCAGGCCCCTCTCGGCCATGCCCCAAGTGCGGACCATCATGTTGAACGTGACCATAGGCCCTTCCGTGCGCACGGCCGCGGTGCTGGCCTATGCCGCTCTGGACGAGGCTGGGGCCGAGGACGCCCTGGTGGACTTTCTGACCAGCCCGGACAAGATCCTGGTCCAGGCAGCCATCATCGGCCTGCAAAAGCACTGCGGGATCGAGGGGATCATCGCCTCGGGTGAGCGGTTCACGGAGATGCTCAACTCCCCGGATCCTGCGGACCGGCAGGCCACAGCCGGCATCCTGGGAGCGGTCGGGATTTCTTCCATGTACCGTCCCCTGCGCCGCCTGCTCCAGGACCCCTGCGCCGAGGTCCGGTGGGCAGCCCTGGAGGCAGCAGAAAAGCTCGGCAATCCCAGGCTGACTCTGATTCTTTTACCTTTCCTGAACCGATCGGATACCCGTTACCGGGCGATTCGAGCGTTGGCATCCATTGGCCAATCCGCCCTGAATGACCTTTCCTGGGTCATCTCCGGATGCGATCAACCCCGGGAGGTGCTGCTGGGCATCCTGAAGGCCGTATCCCTCATGCCCCCGCCGGTCGCCGTGCCTTTTTTGCTGGAGTATCTTTTCCATCCGGACGCGGTTGCCCGCAACCTCATCCTGAACCGGATGAAACATCTGGACTACCATCCGAATAGCCCAGAAGACAAACAGCTGCTAAGCAGCCTTATGCGGCAGGAATCGTCACTGGCGACCTGGCTTCTCAACTGCCTCAAGGTCCTGCCGACAGAGGAGGATTTCCGTCTGCTCAAAACAGCGCTGGAAGAGGAAAGTCATAGCTGCCGGAACCGGGTATTGACACTGGCATCGCTGTTCGGGCCGGTCCAGGTCAGGAGGGGGCTGCACCAAGGCATTGTCGGCGATAACAGGTCTCGTCAGGCCTATGCCTTGGAGATGCTCGATTCTTTCCTGCCCAGGGATTTGAAGGAGCGAATTTTCCCATTGTTTGAAGATCTGCACCAGAACGAGCGCTTGGAACGTTTGGGTCGGATCCATCCCGGCTTTGAAGTAGAACCGTCGCAGGTGCTGGCGGCAGTGGCTGGGAAGGGGGATATTTGGATATCCCCCTGGCCGAGGGCCGTAGCTGTTTATCTAATGGGCAAAAGCGGAGATCGCCTCCATGAGGCGCTTTTGTCCAGGCTTAAGGGACACCGCACCCCCCTGCTGGCCGAAACCGCTCTTTGGGCCCTTTCCAGAATAAAATTCGGCGGTGATAACGGGCGGGCACGCCCGGCCCCCGACAAGGAGGAACGATGCTGACCATCGAGAAAACCATGATCCTGAACGACGTGGATTTATTTTCCGGCCTGCCCGGAGAGTTGCTGTCCGATATGGCTGCCATGGCCAAGGAGATGGAGGTTCCGGCGGGGCGGACCGTAACGGCAAAGGGCGAGTTCAGTTCGGCCATGTATGTCGTAACCTCCGGGAAGATCAATATCCACGACGGGGAAAAGGTGATCCGGGAGCTCGCGGAACGCCGTTCTTTCGGAACCCGCTGTGCCCTGGACCCCAGAGTGCGCTCCAGTTCGGCCACGGCCGCAGAGGACAGCCTGCTGCTCAAAATCGACCACGAAGTTCTTTTCGAGTTCATCGCCGAGAGCCCGGCGCTGGCCAAGAGGATCATCGGAACACTCTGCCGCAGGATCGGCAACGATTCCTCGTTCCCGGAATGAAAGGAGCTCCCGATATGGACGGAACTCATTCCGGCAGGATATCCCGACTGGCCGCCGCTGCTTTGCTTGCCCTCGCTCTGCTCCTGCCGGGACTGGGCATTCATGCGTTCGAAAGGCCTGATGCTCAAATCCAAAGTCTTGCGGAGCTGGCCGTGGACCCGATGCCCTGGATGCACATGGAGGCATATTCCGAGCAGCGCCAGCCCGTTTATCTGGGTGCTACTCCCAGGGAGATGGAGTTATGCTTGCCTCCCGTCGATCGGGGGCGTCCGCTCCTGCCCCGATTCCTCAAACCGCTCGGTGAAGCCCAGGCGAAGGCCATCCGTGCCGCCCTCATCAAAATAAAACGGGTGCCGCCGGGGGTTGGAATCGAATTTGAGGCATGGCCGGTCCGCGACAACGCCGGACGGCTCACCTGGACCTTCACACGCTTCAGGATCCCTGCGGACCCCCCTTCCCCCTGGAGATGGTTGGACGCCTCGCTGCTCCAGGCAAGGGGGCGCGAAAGGATGCCTCCCCCCTTGCTTCCCGCCAGACTCGATCCGGCCGATCCGCTGGAATTCGCACTGATATTTTCCGACTTTTTCGACCTGCCGGGTCTGTATGACAAGCCGGCCTTCGGCGACTGCGTCTGGACACCGCGGGCGGACGACGCCCCGCTTCCCCCTGGGACGCCGGCCTGGCTCCCTACGGATCTCATGGCATCGATCCGTGAAAAGCGCAACATTCCCGGTGGGGTCTGCCGCCAGACCCCACCCCCGGCCCGGTTGAACGGTAGGCCGACGGCTTTTGTCCTCTCCCTTTCCCAAAAAGGGCTGGTCTGGCCCGCGGAGATTGATTGGAAAAAAACCCATAATGCGCTCCCGCCCCTCCCGGGGCGTAAGGCATTTATCAAGGCCTGGCCGCCCGATTTCACCATGTCGTATCGACAAGACATGCTGGCCATGGACGGCGAGGCGGAGGCAGTTTTCCCCCTGAGCGGACGCCGGGTCTGGTTTAAGGCCAAGAGCGGAGCCGATCCGGACAACCAGTTAGGTCTGCTCATCGAGTATCTGGAAGAGAGGTACCGGGTTTTGGAGATTGAAACGCGCCGTCACGACTTCATCTGGCGGGGACTGCCCCAGGCCAATCTGATCGCCGTGATCCCAGGCACACTGCCGGCCGGGCTGAACCGGCCGGTGCTGATGGGCGATCATATCGACACAGCCTTTTGCGAGGATGAATACGACCGGACAGGCCTGCGTATCTCGGCACCTGGTGCGGACGACAATGTTTCGGCGACGGCCGCGCTCCTCAGGGCCGCCGTCATCCTCAAGGATTCAAAACCGCTTCACGACATTTGGCTGGTTCATTTGACAGGCGAGGAATTCCCGCCCGACGATCTGGGGGCAAGAGACTTCCTCTCCCGGTTGATGAAGGCCAAACAGGACATCACTGGGCTCGTGCTCATGGACCTTATCGGCTGGCGGACCGGGAAGGACGAGATTTTCCAGGTCAATCCCGGCGACTCTCAGCCCTCAATGACGATTGCGGCCGAGGCCTTTGACGCCGCCCGGTCCTTGAACATAAAGTTCACGCCCAGGCTGCGATCGCGCTTCGATTCCAGGAGTTATCTTTACAATACCGACGGACTTCTGTTTTCCGACGCGGGCTATCCCGTGATCCTTTTCAACGAGCACATGAACCGGCTGAAAAACTTGAACCGCGTCGGTTACCACCACACGAGCGATACATCCCGGAAGATAGACTGGGAATATGTGACCGCGGTGGTCAAGACAGCTATCGAGACCGTGGCGAGACTTTCGCACGGATAGTCGCGGCATGGCCGCCGTTGAAAGGCGTCCACTTGGACACGGTTGCGCGAAAGTCATGCGCCTTCCCCGAAGCAACAGCGGTCAAGGCCCACACCATGTTTGCAAGTGCACTACTTTTAGCGCCCATCGTGGGGAGATGATACGCCACCTTGTTATGATATTGAGAAAGAGGCAACCTCATCGGTTGCCTCTTGGCAAATAAACAATCATGACCGCGTCATTGTATCTGTGCATACAACGCGAGTAATGTCAGTTTTCGATCAACCTGGAATGGAAACAGGTGAAGCATTGCCGATCAGGTTCATGGTTTCTTCAAATTTGCTTCTCATGTCCACATGGCCTGCATCGATCTCTTTTTTAATGGGGCTCCACTCTGTCAGACATTCGTTTGAAAGTGTATGAATTCGCTCTTCCATATCGGCTATAATCATTTTCAGATCGCCCATATTGCCAAGTATTTTATCTTTTACATTACACGACAATAAATCGATCTTTCGATTTGCATCATATAGCCTTGCCTTCCACGTCGTCAGTTCCTGCTCAACATATTTGCAGTAATCAGTTACATTCATCATGTCAACCTCCTTTGATAATTGGTGTTGTCATGTGGTTTGCTTCACTTAAGGGTTAGAGGTCAATGCGTTATTCGATAAGGTTGCCATCCGACGAGTGGCATAATTCCGCCTCCCATGTTGGATGCATTTCCCACTGCAAACGCACTGGCCGAACCAATATTAAGTCTTATGATACCAGTTGCTTAATATTTATGTAAAGATTAAGCATATTGTTTTCATCTGTCAAATGAACGTATTGTTTTCATCAGTTTTCTCTTTGCCATTTATGACAAAATAAAGACCTGGTTCAGGAACTGCATGACAACATCGAACAGCCTGCCCGGTGGCGCGCCCAGTCGGGGCGTTTTTCGGCAAATGGTTCTTTTCCCGGTTGTTCGGTATAGGGGTGGCGAAGCAGATCGAGCAATTCGTTGATCCGGGAAAAATCCCCCGCTTCCGCTTTGTCGATGGCTTCTTGCGCCAGATAATTGCGCAGGACATATTGCGGATTCACGGCGTTCATCTGCAGGCGGCGCGTTTCGGGGGACGTATTGTCGTTTTGCGCACGGGCGATATATCCGCGCAGCCAATTGCCGATGGCCGCCTTGTACTCCCCGGTTACTTGCGCGGGAACGTAATAGGCGTCCATCAGCGGGGCCATGATGGCATCATCGCTGATATCGGCCAACGATTCGACGGAGATATTCAGGTCGGCAAGTCTGCGGTAAAAAATCGTCATATCCGTCTCGATTGACGGCAGAATGGAGAGAAGCTCTCCGATCAACGCATCATCCGTATGAGGTTCAAAAGCGTATAAGCCCAGCTTGCGGGCCATCATGGTTTTCCATCCCCGCAGATAGCGTTCGGCATAAAAATTCACTGCCTCCTGCAGGGGGTTGGCATCCTCGATCAGCGGATAAATGGCATTGGCTAGCTGCGCAAGGTTCCAATGGGCGATTTGCGGCTGATGGCCGAAACGATAGCGCCGGCCGGCCGCATCGGTGGTGTTGGGCGTCCAGTTGGGATCGTAATTGTCCAGCCACCCGTAGGGGCCGTAATCTATGGTGAGACCGAGAATGGACATATTGTCCGTATTCATCACGCCGTGAACAAAACCGACGCGCATCCACTCTACGATCAAATCGGCGGTTCGGCGGCACACCTCCTCGAACCACCGGATATAGACATCCGGTGACGGATCGCCGAGATGGGGAAAATCAATACGGACGGTGTAATCCAGCAGTTGTTTCAAAACCTTGATATCGCCTCGGGAAGCAAATATCTCGAAACTGCCGAAACGGGTGAAGGATGGCGCGATGCGGCACACCACCGCACCCGGTTCTTCCTTGGGATGGCCGTCGTAAAACATGTCCCGTTCGACGGGATCACCGGTTAAAATCAGGCTTAACGCGCGGGTGGTGGGCACCCCCAGATGAAACATGGCCTCGCTGCACAAAAACTCCCGCACGGATGAACGCAGTACCGCCAAGCCGTCCGCCGTACGGGCATAAGGCGTGGGGCCCGCGCCCTTGAGTTGCAGGGCCCATCGCTCCGAGCGCTGATTGATGATTTCGCCAAGATTGATCGCGCGCCCATCGCCAAGTTGTCCGGCCCAATTGCCGAACTGATGACCGCCGTAGCACATGGCATAGGGATCCATTCCCGCGAGCAGGTCATTGCCGGAAAACACTTGAACAAATTCCCGGGATTCGCAGGCTTCAGGCAAAAGGTCAAGCAGAGCCGCCGCTTCTTTCGAGTAGGCTACCAGCCGGGGAGCCGCAACCCGGACCGGACTCACCCGGGAATAGCAAGATCCCGTCACCTGGCGACGCCGGTTGAGGGTCTCCGGATCAGCCGGCAGCTCACGGGTGAAACGATTGTCAAAGGTCAATGATGCCAGTGTGCCGTTTTGGGGTTGGGTATTCATGGGGGGTCAGTTATCTCCAAAGGGTGCTTTTCTCTTTTAATTTGATGTCAGTCAAAAACTGATGAATTCTATATAAAACATATTTCACGGTTTTTTTTTGTCAATAAACAAAGGCAAAAGACCCGTTTCCGAGACAGGGATGTCGGCGCCTTCTATTCATTTCATACTATGGTCATCAGTTGCGCTTTTCTGTCCACCATGAGAAAACGCGTTGATCGACCACTCCTTGACAACCCCATGGCATGTTTCAAATTATTTATTTGAATAATCACGCATGAAACATTATGAAAATGATAACGTTCCCCTTTGGAAAGGAGGGGAAGCATTTTCACGCAAATTGAAGAGGAAAACACCATGATAAATAAGAAAAACGCGCTGCTGGTTGTGGATGTGCAGAACGATTTCTGCCCTGGAGGCGCCCTCGCCATTCAAGCGGGAGACAATGTCATACCGGTCATCAATCAAATTCAGCCCATATTCGATACGATCATCGCCACCCGGGATTGGCATCCTTCCAATCATGTTTCGTTCGCCGTAACCCATCCCGGGAAAAATGTTTATGACGTCATTGACATAAACGGTATTTCGCAGGTCTTGTGGCCGCCCCATTGTGTATCGGGGTCGATGGGCGCCGCTTTTCATCCGGACCTCGAAACGGATCGTTTTAAGCTCATTCTGCACAAGGGAATGAACCCAGCCCTTGATTCCTACTCCGTTTTTCTGGAAAATGATAAAAAAACCCCGACAGGGTTAGATGGCTTTCTGCGAAGCCTTGAAATCACAAGAATTTTTCTGAGCGGCCTTGCAACGGATTACTGCGTGTTCTATTCCGCAATGGATGCAATCTCGCTCGGTTTCGAAACTTGCGTAGTGATCGACGCATGTTGCGGCGTCGATATTCCGGAGCGGAATATTGAAAAGGCGATTCGGCTTATGAAAAGCAGCGGGATAAAAATCATTTCTTCTCTGGAATTATTATGAACGATCGAACGGATAACGGATGTGGAAGCAGCGAAAGTCTTCTACGCCAAGCTATTGGTGCCGCCCACGGAAATTCCAACCGTCGGACGATTTTGCGTGATTCAGGACCCGCAAGACGCCGTAATTAATGCCATTACGTATAAAAAATGCAATAGTCCAGTATGGAAGTCCAATATTTTGCTGCCCAACCCATAATGCTTGACCTGACCGGAAAACGTGTATAGCGTACGAAAGATGAATTTTCGCTCCCGGCCAGGACAAACCATTGTTGAAGAAACCCGGTTAAAAGAAAGACAGACCTGATTGCTGCCGGACAAAGTACCGACCCTTTCTTTCTGGCGGCCCTGTTTGGTATCTTGATCCCAATATTGCTTCAGCTCTATATCGACAAGATCCTGAAGGGGATTGTCTTGAAACGATCCGTCATGGAGATCGCAAAAGAGGTTGGCCGAGATATTGCCGTCTCCAACGCCGAGGTGGCTGCAGGCACGGTGCTCGATGCACTGATTGGTGGGCGAGCAAGAAACAGATTACCGATCTTCAGCCAGCGTGGAAACGAAGGGGAGGGGAGGAAATCAAAACACCGCATCTTATGCGGATCAATCTACACGGAGTGTTATTATGAAAAAATTGTTTATTGTATGCTTATGTTTAGTTTTTGCTCCATTTTGTTTCGCGGACAATACACCCATCGTTTCTGATGATTTAACAATCACCTTGCCTGATTTTTTATATCATGGGGCTATGATGAATAGCACCGCGGTGCTTAAGTATAATGCCAATGGATATTGGTATTTGCAATCATTAGAACAACATAATCTTAATCTAAATGTAGATGCTTATGGTTTTGATGCCGATGCGTTTTTAGCTGCTATTAACAATTACAGAGCCAATGGTGCCCCGTGTTCATCTGGAGGTAAATCTCCCGTAGTTTGGGATCAGCAATTGGCCGATGCCTCCATCGGGCACTCAGCAGATATGGCAATAAATAATTATTTTTCGCATACAGGTTTAGATGGATCTACGCCATGGGATAGAGTTAGTAAGGCTGGATTTACTGGAACCCCTCTTGGGGAGAATATTGGAGCTGGATATTCAACAGTAAGTTCAGTTGTTGAAGGATGGATTAATAGTCCGGCACACTGTGCGTGTATTATGGATTCACAAGCAACAGTCATGGGATATGGTTGGGCTAGAAAATCCGGATCTGATTGGGGAATATATCACACGATGATTACAGGAATAAAATAATAAGGAAAAAGACGATGAACGATGAAAGCAAAACTCCCACCCAAACTCCTGAACTCAGGTGCCCGGAATGCCGGGCTCTGCTTAAACCACGGCGTGGCCGCAGTCCCGACCCTTGTGATCTGGTCTGCGGGGGCTGCGGCAAACAGTTCAACGGTTGCGATATGGAAAAAGAGCCCCGCTGATCACCTCCGCATCCCAGATCTTCGATTCCTTATCAAGTCTTGATGGAAGCGCTTTGGTTGACTATAGATGCGTATCTGACAGAGCTGGAATAAAAGAATTCAAGCATAAACTGTGTATATAATGCAGCATCCGGACATCCATCAGATTACCATGCGGTCTTCAGGCTTTTCATCTCCCGCAACCTGGTGTCGCAGCTCAGAAAGAGCGCCTTGTGGTGCAGGGCCGTGGCGGCATGGCGGTCTTGATCCTTCCCTTGCTCATGAGCATGGCGATTTCCCAGAGTGAAATATTGGCAGGCAAGAGAGTTCGTCTGTTACCCTTTCTCCAGTTCCGTCAGCGCCTTCTTACTGAGTTGTTCCGGAGCCAGTGCGTCGAAAATCATAACGCAGGTGTCAAGGAGTATCATGCTCCGCCTCCCACACCTCGCCGGTTGGCACGACCACATCCCCCACAGCTATCTTTTCTGCTGGCCTCCAGACGCTGGCGCGCCGCGCTGCTTTCATCCACTTCCGGAACCAACCGAGCGATGATCTTGCCCCGGGATGTCACCGCCACCTCTTCACCCGCTTTCACCTTGCCCATATAGACGGGGAGATGGTTTTGCAGTTCCGTGACATGTACATGAATCATGGTAATCCTCCATATTTTATGTACATATAAAACGTACATTTGAGGGCATATATTGTCAAGGTGTTCTTGCGCGAAGGCTGCAAAGGAAAACAAACTGGCAAGGGCATCACGCCAAAGCGGAAGTGCGTCCAGTCCTCACTGTGATGGTGGTCAACAGTTTGTTTGCCAGGGTAGCCAACCGGTCGCTTTCTTTTTATGACCAATTCACCCAGGCAGGTACATCATTGTTGAAGCTCCGACGGAGTACAAATTCTTACTTCCAAATCGCCGTAATGTCTGCTGTAAGCCGGCACTCCGGATGGGCTCACCAGAAAGTTCCGACCTTTAGGATACCAGGAGCGGAAAAGCTTCAGGGCAGATGGATCAAACGCGCCGGGGTTCCATTTGCATTCGATGGCGTCTACCTCATCCCGACGCAGGGCGAGAACGAAATCCACCTCACGCCCTCCCTTGTCTCGCCAGTAGCGGGGAGGTGTGTCGGGAAAGCGGGCCTGCAGGTGTTCAAGCACCAGATGCTCCCAGAGTGGGCCGAAGTCGTCCTGCCGCAGTGGATCCCACCCGCGGGCGAAACTGACGAAACCGGTATCGAAGGCATAGATTTTCGGCTGTTTGACCAGCTCATTCTGGCCGTTGCCGTGGAAGGGACGGACCAGGGTCACGGCATTGGTTATCTCCAGAGCCCGCAGGTGGCTTTCCACCGTGGGGCGGGTGATGCCGACGGCGGCGGCGGTCCGGGTCACTTCAAACTGGCCTCCGCTCTGGCGCAACAGATATTCGAATAGCGCGTTGAAGCGGTTCATATCCCGAAAACCGAACAACCTCTGGATGTCGCGGGCAAAAAAGGAGTCAAACCATTCGCGGTAAAATGACGGTTTTTTCGTTTCGGCGAGAAGCGCGGGAGGGAGACCCCCATGGTAAAGACGCTGCGGCAGAGGGACGTCGAAGGCGGGCAACTCATCCCAGGTCACCGGGAGCAGGTGGACGGTGCGCTTGCGACCGGTGAGAGTGTCACGGAACTTGCCGCTGGCGGCCAGGGTGGAGGAGCCAGTGGCAAGAATCTTCAGGTTCGAAAAAAGGTCGGCGCCGATCTTCAGCAGCCGCGCCGGGTCGCGAAGTTGATGGATTTCGTCGAAAATCAGCATCGGTTTGTCGCACGAGCGAAAGAAAAGCTGCGGATCGCGCACCATTTCTTCCACTACCGGCAGGTCGCAGTTGACGTACAGTATCTGCTCCGGGCCGAGGCTTTCCGCCAGCGTTGTTTTGCCGCATCGGCGCACCCCGCAGAGCCAGACGATGGGAGCTTCCTCCCATGCCTGTTCGATTCGCTTTTGCCAGAATGGTCTTGGTATCATGTAAGCTTACTTTACATTTGGAATAACCATATGTAAAGTAAAATAACGAGAAGATAACCCGCCGGGCCACTTACTTTCCTATTTTGCACCGCGTGTATTCCCGGTCGGGTTGATTGATTGGTTCGGTGGCCCTTTTGTGTATTTGCCGTGGTACCATCTGCCTTGTCTACTTGTATAGCCTCTGCAATATTGACACAGTGTTTCTAATGATGTTCAGGGTGCCAGTCTCCGTTGGTAGCGTTGGTGATTCTTGCACATGCAAAATCTTGTTAGCTGCTTTCCTAATCTCGTGCGCTGTATCGATCTCTTTGTCTAAAAGCAGCCTGTAACTATTAGACATATTTATGTATTTGCAAATGCTATCCTCTTTTGCATCCTGAAAGGGCACCACCGTTTTAGAGCCACGTCCGCTAAACGCTTTTTTTGCATTGAGTTTTTGATATAGACACATCTCCAATAATGCTCTACACAAGGCTGTAGCAGCTCTATATTGCTCAAACGCGAAAGTTTCACGAATTTCATTGAAGTAAACAATGAGATGTTTGGGGACTTTGAAAGAGGAAATCACCGGCCCAATTTTCATCTTGGAATAAAAGTAATTGTTAATGCTGAACCATGAATGAAAATCTTCGAAAAGGCTATCCCACTTTTTGTCAATCAGATCGGCCACAATATCGCACGCATTAGGCAAATGGTCTTTGATGGAACCATCTTTTTTGAGCGCCTCAATCATGTTTTCATAAAAGGTGATGCTATAGAACGGTTCGTCATTTCTGATCTTCTCAAGAATGCTTTGCACGATTTGGTCAGAAACCCTTATCTCTATGGCTTGGCAGAAGGATTCTACTATTTGTTGTTTCGTTTGGTATGCCTGCTCAGCTAAATAAAGCGATTTCTTGAAGAAAGTTAGAAAACCATCGTCCGTAGAGGGTTTATTCGTCTCATATGTGTACTTCAGGAAATCCCTTTCTAAAGATTCAAAATTTCGCGCTGCTTCAGCAATCTCCATTTCAGAGGACAACATGCAAAGCTCCTTATAATATATTCACCGAACGTCACGGCTCACCCTCGGCTCGCCCACCGCAGGCGAGCCGTAGTGGTGCAGGCGATTGTTCGTCTCATTTTGTCACAACGGTAAAATCCCGATCAATCCAATCTTATCAAAACGTTCTTCGGCCTTCTTGGCCTTGCTTGCATCACTGTCGAGTTCAGTGAAGAGCTTGTGCAAGGCGCCTTCTATGTCTGTAATAAAGTCCTCCAGATTGACGACCATCTTCCCCGCGACCTGCTTACCATGCAAAGCCGGCTTCGCATATGTAAACATGTAAGACCCACCTTCTGAGTAGTTATGAACCAGTTTGCAGCGGAGGTCACGGTATAGCTTCTCCGGATCATAAAGCGGTGGAAGGTAATTCTTCACAAACGCCTTGTAGTCCTTTTTGGTTGTCTCCTTCCCCTCGACGAATCCGGCCAGGTACTCGATGAAACAGCTTGCAAGGATAAACGCGCCCATCTTGGATTGCCCTGCAGATGCCCGTTTGATGTCGAGAAACGCCATGTCGCGAAGGACGAACTTGATATGATTGATCTTGGCTTTATCCATATTCTTCCTCTGGCGAACAACAATTAGATTGATCCGCATAACATGCAAATTTCTTGTTTCCTGTCCGCATAACACGCCGTGAGATTTCTTGCCGCAGGTGTGTTAATATATTTGCATTCAATTAGTTACTGTCAGTTTAGCCGTTTATCACGGCATCTTATGCGGATCGGTATAACATGACATCTTTTAATCGGTTCAAAGTCCGTCCACCGGACTGCGAACGCCAATTTGGAAAGCACGCATCTTTTGATGCGTCAGGATTCCTTTTGATTGTCTGTTCAAAGCTGGTTCCTGAAAAATCGTTACCATGTTACCTCTTGTCATGCAACTATCTTTTTCTCCAAGCAAGGGGTTGCGAGTGGATCGATCAAAAAAGCTTTAAAAAACGGAAAATTACGCACCTTCGTTTTTGAAAAACGCTTGACTCCCTTCCGGACATATTATATCAAATATAGTCTTTTGAATTGCAAAACACCAAACGGCAGTTGCCGTTTTTTTTGTCACAGCGGGTTGTATTAACAGGGACGGAAGATGCGGATAAAAGACGTGCCCCAGGATGATGGGCTGAACAAAGGCATGAGCGAGATTACCTACGCGGTTGATGAAAACGGCCGGTATGCCGGGGTTCGGAGCCTGGGCTGGGAACCCAAGAACATTGTCAACGCCCAGGCCTGGGAAGTCATTACCGACGATCTCACGGCCATTGTCAGCATGGTTCGCGCGGGTAAACGAAGTCCCATCGCCTATCATATGGCCAAACGTCTGATGACCGTCGGGCTTCTGGCCAGTTATGTCCGCCTTCCGCGCTGGCGGGTGAAACGCCATCTGAAGCCGTCTGTTTTTAGCCGCCTCAAGCCGGAGATCCTGCAACGATACGCAGACATATTCGGCTTGACTCCCGCGCAAATACGCGACATTCCGGAAGCGGATATGCCGTTATTGGATGAGGATTCACCCTGATATGGAGATTGCTTTCGCCCATCACCAGTCGGCCCATTGCGAGACCGGCGTTCTCTCGAACCTGCTTAGCCATCACGGATTGAACATCAGCGAGTCAATGGTTTTCGGAATCGGCGCCGGTCTTTTTTTCGGATATTTCCCCTTTATCCGCCTCAATAATTTACCGCTGACAGCCTTTCGTATTCGTACCGGCGGCATCATGAATCGCGTCGTCAAACGACTGGGGGTAACGCTGACCTGGGAAAAATTCAGAAAACCCGAAAACGGCATGGCTGCCCTGGACCGGAAACTGGCAGAGTCCGTGCCGGTCGGATGCCGGACGGGCGCCTATTGGCTGAGCTATTTTCCCAGGCGGTACCGGTTTCACTTCAATATGCATAATCTTGTCGTTTTCGGGAAGGAAAATGACGACTATATCATCAGTGATCCGGTTTTTCCCGAACCCGTTCACTGTCCGCATGCCGATTTGATGAAAGCCCGGTTTGCTAAAGGTCCGATGTCTCCCAAGGGCCGGATGTACTATATCACCCACGTTCCCCCTGAACCGGACTTTCGAAAAGCCATTCTTCAGGGCATCAAAGAGGTTTGCCAAACCATGCTGAAAGCGCCGGGACCTTTTCTGGGCGTCAAGGGCATCCGGTTTTTATCCAAAAGAGTTGAACTCTGGCCCAAAAAAATGGACGCAAATAAGGCCGCGCTCTGCCTTGGACAGGTTATTCGCATGCAAGAGGAAATCGGAACCGGGGGCGCCGGATTTCGGTATATTTACGCCGCATTTTTGCAGGAAGCCGCGGAGTTCCTGGAAGACGATCATCTTCGGGTGCTTTCCGACCGTATGACCGACATCGGGGACCGGTGGCGGGAATTTGCGCTTATCGGCTCAAGGATTTGCAAAAACCGGACCGGGGAGTCGGAGACATACCCCGCCATGTCGGCGATTCTAAGGGACTGCGCCGACAAGGAAGCCCGCCTGTATCAGGATCTCCTGGAACGGATCGTCTAACCTTTTGAATGGACTTTGCACCAGCATGCCCCTTAAAACTCAGATTAAAAAGCTCATCGTGGAAGACCTGAATCTTACGGACATTCGTCCTGAAGACATCGGTGACGACGACCCCCTGTTCGGTGACAAATTCGGCCTGGACTCCATTGACGCGGTCGAACTCGTGTTTCAGCTCAAGGCGCAATTCGGGGTGGAAATCAAAAACATGAAAGAAGGCCGTTCCGTCCTTCGGAGCATCAACTCGATTTCGGCCTTTATTGAAAAAAGGCGCGGCGCATGAATCGTCAAAAACCGATTCCCATCAGCGGAATAGGCTGTATCTGCGCTGCTGGGGGGACCCTTTCCGACTGCATGGACAGCCTTTTTAATTGCGCGCCGGTACCGGCGCCGCCGCGTTCCTGCACGGGGTCCCAGCACCCGGTCTTTGAGGTACCGGATCGTTTTCTGCCTGAAGATAATCCAGTGTCTTTGGCCGGGACCCGGGCTGCCCGCCTGGCTCTGAAAGCCACAGAAGAAGCGCTGGCAGATGCGGGGCTGAATCCGGATATGCTTCAGGGCAAAAAAGTTGGCGTCATGATCGGCACCAACGTCTCCGGAGGTGTCAGCAACCGTTCGCTTCAACAACAAGGCGATGGAGAAGTGAAAGGAACGGGAAGGCTCTGCTGCCCGTCGCCCGCGGAGCGCTTTCTGGCTGTAAATCCCGCCCAGTGGATCGCACGGCATTTCAATTTTTCGGGGCCGTGCCAAACCATCGTGAACGCGTGTTCCGCCGGAGGCGACGCCATCGGTCTGGCCGGAGCCTGGATCCGTTCGGGCCGTTGCGACATGGTCATCGCGGGCGGCGTGGATGCCTTTTACGAAGTGACTTACTACGGATTCATCGCCCTGATGAACTGCGACATCGAGCCCTGTAAGCCTTTTGACGCCCGCCGTAACGGCCTCAACCTCGGCGAGGGGGCCGGCATCATGGTTCTGGAATCAGACCGCATGTTGGCCCATCGGGGTAAAAGAGCCCGGGCTTTTGTTTCCGGATATGGCATGGCGAGCGACGCCTATCATTTCACCGCTCCGGATCCCGACGCCGGCGGGCTGCGTCTGGCGGTGCAGGATGCCCTGAATTCGGCCGGCGCCTACCCGTCGGACATTGCCTTTATCAATGCCCATGGCACGGGCACCCGGGACAACGACCGGATCGAATCCCATCTGTTTCACGACTTGTTTCCGGATGTTCCCTTTGGATCGACCAAGGGCTATACCGGCCACACGCTCGGCGCTTCGGGCGCCATAGAGGCGGCTTTCACCGTTTCCTGTCTTGAGCGCCAACAGGCGCCGGCAAGCGCCGGCTTTTCCGAGCCCGACCCGGAGTTGCCGGTCCATCCGGTTCGGGAGAACACCCCCATTCGCGGCACCACGGCCCTTTCGGAAACACTGGCTTTCGGCGGCAACAACAGTGTGTTGATTTTAACAACGGAAAACCGCTCATGAAAGTGCTCATCAAAGGCATTGGTGTCATCGGCGGATTCGGCTGTGGAGCCAAAAGCCTTGAAGAAGCGGTAATCAATCAGAAGTCCCCCATCTCGGAACCACTGCAGAAAAGCTTCGGACCGGATGAAACAGCGCTTGTCACCCCGAAGCTTGTGGCCGATACCGCGCTGCTTAGCCGGTTTGTTCCGCCAAAAGCCCTTCGCAGGGTGGACCATTATTCCCGAATGGCGATTATTGCCGGTTATCTCGCGCTTCAGGATGCAAAGGAAGGTGCGGGCAGGGATGAAGGGCTGCCCGAGCCCATGGGGGTGATTGTCGCCACCGGCATGGGACCGACGGCGGGCACGCTCGACACGCAATCCCCGGACGCGGATGCAGCCGATCTTCGCCTCTCGCCGATCCAGTTTTCAAACTCGGTGCATAACGCGGCAGCCGCGTACATTTCAATGCTGCTGAAAATCCGGGGCCCCAATGTCTCGATCAATCAGTATGACATGTCGGTGCCGCTGGCTTTTCAGACCGCTCTGGATTGGCTTGAAGAGGGCCGGGCCGCGTCGGTTCTGGTCGGCGGGGTCGATTGCTTTTCAAAAGGCCTTTGCGACGCATCCCTTTGCACCCCAAACCGGAAAGACGGAAACCGCGGCCGGCGGCCGGTTCCAGTCGGCGAGGGAAGCGCATTTTTCGTGCTCACCCCGTCCGGAGCCAAAGAATCCCGATATCCGTTTATCCAGGGTGCCCGGATCGGACGGAACCTTCAGGACATTGAGCTGCCATCAAGCGCTCTTTTTCTTCATAACGGCAGCGGTGAAGAGGCTGCGCTGATTGGCCCGGCCACTCGCCAGGCGGTTTTCTCTCATGTCTATGGCTCATTTCCTTCCAGCATGGCCCTGGATCTGGCCATGGCGGCTCTTTTGCTTAAAAAGGAGAAGGGTCGGAACGCGCTGTTTCCGCATTTTGATTTTGGGCCGGACTTTAGGAAGAATCCCCGGATCTGTTGTCTGAAAAAAGGAGTGGCCGGGGATTTGGGGTGGATAGAAGTAGAATAACTACCGAAATCAGCAAAAGCGGATAGCCTGATTTTGCTGATTTCGGATCTTTCGCATCCTATTATGCAACCGTGAGCATGACAAACGCGTGGGAAAAACGGCCGCTTTCAGGAATGAAGCAGAGCAGTTTCTGGCCCGGCTCAAGCTTGCCGGAGTGGAGTAGCTCCTCGATAATAATGTAGATGGCGGCGCTTCCGGTATTTCCTTTTTCCGCCAGGTTTGAAAACCACCGGCTGTAGGGGATTTCAAAACCGATCCGCTCCATTTCCTCATAAAACTTCGGACGGAAATAATCCGATGAATAGTGGGGCAGAAACCAGTCCACGGCATCCGGACGCAAAGCGTGTTTCCCGATGACCGTTGAGAGGGCCATTCCCATGGTCTGAACAATCTCGCGGTCGAGAAGCTTGATATCCTGCCGCACCGAAAACCGGTGGGGCATGGATTCCGGCGCGATCGCCTCGATATCCCGCCAGCCCACGACACTGCCGTCCGCCTGCTTTACCCCGCCCGCGTACATACAGGTTTCCAATTTTCCGGCATAGGAAATCACCTCCAGCCAGTCCACTTTCAGGGACAACCCTTCCCTGTTTTTCTCTGGGGAAAGAAACGCCGCTCCGGCCCCATCCGACAGCATCCATCTTAAAAAATCGGCGTCAAATGCCCGTTCGGGCCGTGTCTCCAGATCCGATATCTCTTTGTAAAACGGGGTTAAAAACTGGGCCCGCATATAGGAAGAAGCCAGCTCGGAGCCGGCGGCCACGGCATTTGGCGCCAGGCCCGCGGCCACATTCATGAAAGCGTACTTGAATGCCGTCATGCCGGAAAGGCAGATGCCTGAAGTGGTTACCGCCTCGCAGGCTTCCAGCCCCAGTTCGCCCTGCACCATGAGCGCATGGCCGGGAAACATCAGGTCCGGACTGGTTGTGCCGCAGCACAGGCACTCAATGTGGTGTGGCGTAAATCCGGCGTAGGGGCGCAGCTTTCGAATCGCCTCGGCCGTAAGCTGTGCATTGGTATGGGTCAGCCTGCCCGATTCCGGATTCAGCGCATAATATCGCTGTTTGATCTGATTGCTGTTAAGGACGATGCGCTTGGCCTTGGATCCGATGCCGTTCACTTTCCCCAGAACAGCCTCTATGTCGTCGTTTGTCACCGGATCATTGGGAAGAAAAGCCGATACATCGTTGATGAATACGTCCATGGTCTCCTCTTTACTCGTGGGATATGTGTTTCAGAAAGCGTTTCAGCAGATCGGCATAGGTCCGGTAAAAAAGCCTCGGATCCATGCGGGTGGGAAAAACGGCATTGGTAAACGTATAATAGTCCAGGTCATGGATAACGATTTTGTCCGCCATTTCCCGGTGCAGCGGCGTTCCGGGCAACGGCGTCAAAATGGACGGTATCGGCAGGTCAATGGCATGAGATGACACGAAACCATCCAGGGCATCAAAATCCGCTTCCGAATATTCCGGTGAGACGATAAAGTCCCCGATGATGCGAATGCCCAATTCTTTCAGGATTTCCATGGCCTCGATATTGACGGCTACCGAGCTTCTCTTGTTCAGCCGCTCCAGGCCCGCGTCAGTAATCTCCTCAAATCCGATGACCGCAGCTGTTAGTCCGGCCTGTTTCCACAATTTGAACAGGTCGGGATGACGGGTTACCGTGTCGGACCGCACATCGGCGACGATCGCCTTTTTCAATCCGGATTCGATAATTTTCCGGCCCAGTTGCCGGGCCATTTCCGGATCGCCGAACGTGTTGGCATCCACGAGACGGATCATCGGAATATCTCCCAAAAGCAACATGTCCCGCAGCACGGCTTCCGGCCGGTGGGTAATGTAGCGGCCCAGGGTCATTGCCGGAATGGAGCAGAAAGCGCAGCTGTGGGTACATCCATAGGCCGAGACCACGAAGCCGACCTTGCCGCCCACACCGCTCATCACATACTGATTCCGATGCGCCTTTACCAGATCATAGCGGGGCGGATTGGCATCGACGGCATCCTTACCGGAATAGGTCCGCCGGACATAGTTCAGGGGGCCGCCCGGATCGGTTTTGGCAATCCCCGGAATGCCGGATGCAGCGGTCCGGTTTTCGATGGAATCGATCAATTCCCTGAAGCTGAGCTTACCCAGTCCCACAACAATATAATCGATGCCGTCTTGATTAAAAAAAGCAGGGTCGCACGAGGCGTGATGACCGCCTACAACGACCACGGCGTGGGTGTGCTTTTTGATTTCTTTTGCCAGCCGCACTACGGTGTTGGCCTCACAGGCGACGGCGGTGAAACCGACCACATCCGGTTCAAACTTTGCCAGTTCTTCATCCAGCGCATTCGGCACAACCTTCAAATCGGTAATGGCGACCTCGTGGCCATCCAGATTGCCGGCAATGACTTCAAGTGCCAGGGGTTCCCCCCTGAAAATCATTTTGATCGTATCGATCCCGTATTCCTCTTCGGGAATGCTTTTACCGCAGTTGGGCGGATTCACCAGAAGAATCTTCATCATGCTTTACCTTTCAAATTCGATGGGGGTTGGCGTCATCTCAAGGGTTGACTGCAAGCTGCTTTGGGGCTATATCAATAACAATCGGAAGTCCGGAAGATCGGCGGTTAAGAGACACCGGCGCTTCTGCTTTTCGCCCCTGATCAAGTCGTAAAGTATATCTGTTGTTCAAGGATATTGCAAAATGATAATGGAGTTTGATGATACTTCTGGCCGAAGGGCTCACCAAAACATACCCGGGCTCCCGGGCTCCCGCGCTTTCGGACTTTAGCCTGTCCCTGGGATCCGGAGAAATCGTGGGCCTTTTGGGACCCAACGGCGCCGGAAAAACGACAGCCATCTCCCTGATGACCGGTCTGCTGACTCCGGATTCCGGCAGTGTACACATCTGCGGAACGGATCTTTTCAAACGCTCCCGGCAGGCACGTCAATGGATCGGCCTGGTGCCGCAGCATATCGCCCTGTATCCGAACCTGACCGCCGCGGAGAATTTAGCTTATCTGGGCCGGATGTACCGACTGAGCGGACGCGTTTTAAAGGCACGGATCGACGCATGCCTGGAAATGGTGGGCCTGTCGAACAACGCCCGTACTCGAATTGCCGCCTATTCCGGAGGCATGAAACGACGCGCCAATCTGGCGGCGGCCCTGCTACATGAACCGAGAATGCTTTTTCTGGACGAGCCCACCATCGGCATTGACCCCCAATCCCGCAACATGATTCTGGACCGGCTTTTTGATCTGAGTCGATCCGGCATCAGCATGCTCTATACCACCCACTACATGGAAGAAGCCGAAAAAATCTGCTCCCGCGTTGCCATCATCGATGAAGGGCGAATCATCTCTCAGGGCAGTCCCGAAGACCTGATCTCGGGGCATCCCGGATGCAGCCATCTCGGCGATCTTTTTCTTCAACTGACCGGAAAAGAACTGAGGGATTAAGCATGATACCGCTCCTTGCAACGATGTTCAAGGAACTGCTCCTGCTCGTCCGCGACCGGTCCGGACTCCTCGTGCTCTTTGTCATGCCCGCAGTCCTTGTCGTGGTCGTGTCCCTGGTTCAGGAAAACGTTCTGAAGTCAACGGGTGAAACCGCCATGGACATCCTGTTTATCGACCAGGATCACCAGGATATCGGCACGAGAATTCAAAAAGAACTGGGAGAATCCGGTGCCGTCAAACTTGTAACAACGCTGGACGGGCAGGCTATAGACACCGAACGGTCCGAGACCCTGGTGGAAAAAGGCCGCTATCAGGTTTGTATCGTCATCCCCTCCGGAACCACCGAAGCCGTTCAACAACGGGCCATGGACCAGATTTCCCATTCCATCTCCGGTGCCGTCTCCGGCGCGCCGGGGGCTGAAGAAGCCGCCTTGCCGCATTTGATCGTCCATTTCGATCCGCTGATCCATGGCGCCTTTCGATCCTCTGTTTTAAATGCCCTGAAACAAATGCTCCTGGCCATGGAGTTGGAAATGAAAGCCAAAATTCTGGCCGAAACGCTGCCCGTTCAGTTCGATCTTGCCTTGCAGGCCCTAACCGGGCGGCTACCAGACCCAGGAAGCGCCCCGCTGTTTCAGATGGATGCCGGATGGGGAACCCGGCGGCTGATGGATGTCGTTGCCGGACAGAGCCGATTGAAGAAGTTGCCGACATCGGTCCAGCATAACGTGTCGGCCTGGGCCGTGTTCGGTATGTTTTTCATCGTGCTTCCTCTGGGGGGCGTGATCATCCGGGAACGGCAGGACGGAACCTTTGTCCGACTCAGAACGCTGCCGGTTCCCTATCTGACGATTCTCCTGGGAAAGCTGATGGCCTATGTCACGGTTTGCTGGGGTCAATTTCTGTTTATCGTTCTGGTGGGAAAAGTGGGTCTGCCGCTGCTCGGGGCCCCGGTTCTCACCCTCGGCTCCGATCCCGTGGCCCTGATCGTCGTTGTGACGTCCATCGCACTGGCGGCCTGCGGATACGGCATCATGCTCGGCACCCTGGCCCGAACCTTCGAACAGGCCTCCATGTTTGGTCCGGTCTCCGTGGTGTGCGCCGCGGCCCTGGGCGGCATTATGGTTCCGGTCTACGCCATGCCGCATCTCATGCAAAAGATCAGCCTGTTCTCCCCTCTGGCCTGGGGGCTCAATGCGCTTGTGGAGATTTTCGTGCGGGAGGGCACGCTTCGATCGGTGCTGCCCGAACTGGGATACCTGACAGGTTTTTTCGCCGTAACCCTGATCATCGCCTGGATCGCCTTCCGCCGCCGCGATTATCAGGTGGGTGCGACCGCTTATTGAGGGTTTGCTGATGACCCGAAAATTTAGAGCATCGATTTTTCTATCCTGTTTATTGGGACTTGTGATTATTGGTTCTATCGGAATATCCAGGGAAAGAGAAAACGAGCGAATAAAACAGCCAGAACTGGCGGCACAAGATGGAAGCGTAATAAAGGCAAAGATAATAGATACACGGGGTGTGGAACGTTGGCGTGCCGAACGCGAGAAAAAATTGCCCTTATTACAGGACACGAAAGATTTTTTTCGTAATTTCTTTGCCCGGAAAGAAACCATCAATACCGGACCCATTGAAACCGAGGAAAACAATCATATTCTTGTTTCTTCAGTCATTTCAAACATTGATTCGAATCAAATATTCCATTTCAACATTGGCTCCGGACAGACTTTTTATTACAATCCCAAAACGAAAAAAATGCTGATCAGAGGTGGCATATTTAATGCCGTCAAAGGTGTTATTGATCGCCGTTCAATCAAAATGATGAAAATGGCAATCGATATGGAAATATTGAAAGAAAAACATGATGGATATTCCTGGCGGATGGCGTGCGGTAAGACGGATTTCGATAATGTATTGACGGAAATAAGCAATCAAAAACAAAATGCTTTCTGTATTCTCAGAGATATCGAGATCATCGACACCGGATATGCTTTCAATATTTACGGTGAAAGAGTTCCGGTTTCTGCAGGCAGTTTTTCTTATTATTCTTTTGAGATTATGAATCATAATGAATTTCTTTGGAAGTGTTTGTCCGGATTGGAACTGACAATTGATCCGTCAGCGGCAAGAATATTGATTCCAAATGCAAGAATAATCGTGGGTGTGTCGCCATTGGGGTATCAGCAATCCGGGATTCATGCGATTGGGGAATTTGAGCCGACCGTTGATTTTCCTTATGCTTTAAAAGTCCTGGATTACCGTATTCAAGCCATATTAAAAGAAATCATTATTTTTGACAATGATAAGGGAAAAATTATCCTGAAGGAAGTTTTTCTTTAGGTTCATCCGAGAGCCATGTTATTTTCAATTTGATATAGGACGACGATGACTCACCATCTCAAAGCTTCCGGATATTCCGAACTTGTGAAGCGCCTGAACCGTTTTCCGCAGGGCGCTCCGCCATCGGATCTGCTCTTTAAAATCCTGAAACTGCTCTTCAGCGAAAAAGAAGCTGCCCTGGTTTCCAGGATGCCCATCAATCCGTTTACCGCGGAAAAGGCCGCCGGTATCTGGAAGATGGATGTTTCCAGCGCCCGGAAAATGCTGAATGACCTGGCGTCAAGGGCCATTCTGGTGGATATCGAGCAAAATGGCGAGTCTGTTTACTGCCTGCCGCCGCCCATGGCCGGTTTTTTTGAGTTTTCGCTTATGCGGGTGCGCGGCGATATTGACCAGAAAGTGCTGAGCGAGCTTTTTTACCAGTACTTGAATGTTGAAGAAGATTTTATCCGGGATCTTTTTACCCGTGGGGAAACTCAGCTTGGCCGTACCTTTGTCCATGAACCGGTATTGCCGCCGGAACTCTCGGCGCAGGTTCTGGATTATGAACGGGCAACCGAGGTGATAGCCACGGCCACCCACATGGGGGTCGGCGTCTGTTACTGCCGGCACAAGATGAAACATGTGGACAGGGCATGCGATGCGCCGATGAACATCTGCATGACGTTCAACACGGTTGCGGCCTCGCTGATCCGGCATGGACACGCCCGTGGCGTGGATCGAAAAGAAGGATTGGATCTGCTGCAACTGGCCTATGAAAGCCGTCTGGTCCAGTTCGGTGACAATGTCAAAAGAAACGTGTGTTTTATCTGCAACTGCTGCGGGTGTTGCTGCGAAGCCATGACCGCCGCCCGGCGCTTTGGCGCGCTTCACCCGGTTCACACCACGAATTTTATTCCCGAAGTCCACACGGAAACGTGCGTGGGCTGCGGGAAATGCGTCGGCATCTGTCCCGTGGAAGCCATGACCCTGGTTTCGGCCAATGACCCCCGCAAGCCGAATAAAAAAACGGCAAAGCTTCAGGAAAACATCTGCCTGGGATGCGGGCTGTGCGTGAGGGCCTGCATCCGTGGAAATGTCGTTTTAAAGCCAAGGGCACGGCGTGTGATCACGCCCCTGGACAGCACGCATCGGATCATCGTGATGGCCATTGAACGCGGCACGCTTCAGCACCTGATCTTTGACAACCGGGTGCTGTGGAGTCACCGGGCGCTTGCCGCCGTACTGGGGGTTATTCTTAAAATACCGCCGATCCAGCAGGCCCTGGCCAGCGAACAGGTGAAATCGCGGTATCTGGAATCCCTATTGACAAGGGCTCAACATTATAAGTAATAATGATGGACGAAAGGCAATAAGCGATGGATGAGGGATGGTGAAAGTTTACCCATTACCTATAAGCCCATGGCCTATCGCCTATTACCCGAAGGAAGTGGATATGTCACAAAAAAAGAAGCCGGCGGAAGCCGGCGGAATGGATCGAATTATTTCCGAGGCCAGGGCGAGCCGGGAGCTTCGGGAAAAGACTTACCGGGAACGGGCGCTCAAACTGTTTCCATGGGTTTGCGCCAGATGCACGCGCGAATTTGACGGGAAAAAGCTTCGGGAACTGACGGTCCACCATAAGGATCACAATCACGACAACAACCCGCCGGACGGCAGCAACTGGGAGCTGCTTTGTCTTTACTGTCACGAAAATGAGCACTCCCGGTATCTGGACGCGGAATGGTACGGCAGTGAAACCCCGGGCGGCGAGACGACGGATACGGGTTCCGGACACAGGCCGTTTGCGGCCCTTGAGGCGCTTCTTAAAGGCAAGGGCAAAGGATAATGGCAAGTGATTTTTTGGCGTAATCAGTCAGAATCGGGATGGAGGCAGTATGGTCATTGAAATCAAAATCCCCGGCGTGGGGGAATCGGTCAGGGAAGCGGTTCTTGCCCAGTGGCTTAAAAATGACGGGGATGCGGTAAAAAAAGATGAACCCATACTGGTGATTGAAACCGACAAGGTGTCTCTGGAAGTGGCGGCGGAAGCCGATGGGGTGCTTCACATTCAGGTTCCGGCGGGAACAACCGTGCCCATCGGTACGGTCGTCGCAACCCTTGCCGTGGCTGAAGGCGCCGGGACACCCGCCCTTACACCCTTGCCCTCTTCTCCGCTGCTTCACCTGGCCCCGGGTGTTCAGCCCCCGGAACCGCCGATACCTGACACTTCTCCGTCCTTCCCGCCTGCCGATGCCCAATCATCCGTACCGCCGGTGGATGCTCCGCCCGCATTATCGCATTCACCCATTCACGATTTGACGCAGCTATCTCCCTCCGTCCGCCGCCTCATCCACGAAAACCGGATGAAACATCCTGTCGATATTGCTGCCGTCACCGGAACCGGACCTGGCGGCAGAATCACCAAGGGAGATGTCCTGCTTTATCTTGAATCAATGACGGTAATGCCTGCCGGGCCCGCCGCCGGAGCCCCTTTGCAATCGCCCGTGGATGAGTCCCTTCATGAAGCCGATCATGATGCCGGGGATGAACCCACGACCCGAAAAACCCTGACCCCGATCCGTCTGCGGATTGCCGAAAGGCTGGTGCAGGTCAGGCAGCAGACGGCCATGCTCACCACGTTCAATGAAATCGATATGAGCCGGGTGATGGCGGTTCGAACCCTGTTTAAAGACGTCTTTCAGAAAAAACACGGCGTATCCCTGGGTTTTATGAGTTTTTTCATCAAGGCCGGCATTGCCGCGCTTGAGGACTTTCCTGAGATCAATGCATTTATCGACGCAAAGGAAATCGTCTATCACCATTACTATCATATCGGCATTGCGGTCGGCAGCGAGCGGGGGCTGGTGGTACCGGTCCTTCGCCATGCGGATCGCATGGGGTTTGCGGATCTGGAAAAAGCCATTGCATCGGCAGTGGATAAAATCGCTTCCGGAAAGCTCGGCCTGAGCGATCTGGAAGGCGGCACGTTTACCATCAGTAACGGCGGCGTCTATGGCTCTCTTCTTAGCACCCCCATTTTAAATCCCCCGCAAAGCGCAATCCTGGGCATGCACAAGATCGAAAAGCGGCCGGTGGTGGTGGATGACGCCATCGTTATTCGTCCCATGATGTATGTGGCGCTCAGCTACGATCACCGCATTGTGGATGGCAGGGGCGCCGTCTCCTTCCTGAAACGGATCAAGGAATGCATCGAAGAACCCGAACGACTCATGATGGAGATTTGATCATGGCAGCAGAAAATACCTACGATCTGGTGGTCATCGGCAGCGGCCCCGGCGGTTATACGGCCGCGGTGAAAGCCTCGGGGCTGGGAATGACGGTGGCTTGCGTGGAAAAAGAGGCGCGGCCCGGCGGTGTGTGCCTGAATGTGGGCTGTATTCCCAGCAAGGCCCTTCTGGATTCCAGCGAAATTTATGCGATGATAAAAAGCGGTCTGTCGGCTCACGGCATTCGGGTGACGGATCCGACACTGGATCTGGCAGCCATGATGACCCGAAAAGACCAGGTGGTGGAAGCCCTGACCGGGCAGGTGAGAAAACTTCTGGAAGCCGGCCGCGTTGCGTTTCTTCAGGGAACGGCCAGGGTCAAGGATCCGCATCGCGTTGAAGTTACGGGCGGCGACGGCGGCATCCGCGTTCTTGAAGCAAAATTCATTCTGCTGGCAACCGGCAGCGCGCCGGTCTCGATTCCGGGCCTGGAATTCGACGAAGACCGGATTGTCAGCTCCACCGGCGCGCTGAAATTCTCCGAGGTTCCCAAAACACTGGGGATTATCGGGGGGGGCTATATCGGCCTGGAACTGGGCTCTGTCTGGCAGCGCCTGGGCGCAAAGGTCACGGTCATCGAAATGCTGCCCCAGATTGCTGCAAGCCTGGACGGCCAGATCAGCCGGGCCTTGAAGCGTATCCTCGACAAACAGGGAATGGGTTTTCGCCTTAAAACCACCGTGACCCATGCCGAAGTCTTCGAAGGCGGGGTGAAGCTGACCCTTGAAACCAACGGCAAGCAGGAGGGGATGGAATTTGACCGGGTTCTGGTTGCCGTGGGCCGAAAGCCTCTGACTGTGGGGCTGGGCCTTGAAGCCATCGGCGTTAACATGGTTGAGAAAACCGGACAGGTCCGCATCGATGTCAATTATCAGAGCAGCGTTCCTTCGATTTATGCCATTGGCGATATGGTTCCCGGCCCCATGTTGGCGCATAAGGCGTCTGCGGAGGGTGTTGCCGCGGTCGAAGCCATGGCCGGACTGTCTTCGGAGGTCAACTACGATACCCTGCCGTCGGTCGTCTATACCTGGCCGGAAGTGGCCGGCGTGGGACTGACCGAAGAGCAGGTCAAGGCGCGGGAAATCCCCTATGTTGCCGGCGCCTATCCGTTTTCCGGAAATGCCCGGGCGCGGTGCATGGGCGAAACCGAGGGGCTCGTTAAAATCCTTTCCCATGCCCGGACCGACCGGATTCTTGGCGTGCACATGATCGGCCCGCGGGTTTCCGAAATGATCGCGGAAGCAGTGATGGCCATGGAAATGGGAGCCAGTTCCGAAGATATCGCCAGAACCATTCACAGCCATCCCACTTTCTCTGAAGCCCTGATGGAGGCGGCGGGGGCGGTTCAGCGGCAACTGAAAAAATGAACCGGATCGGCGTGTATGTCTGCGAGTGTGGGCCCAATATCCGGGATGCCGTGGACATGGACGCCCTGGTGGCATTCTCCGGGACACTGCCGGGGGTGGTCTTCTCCAGACGCCATGAATTGCTGTGCTCGGCGGAAGGTCAGGCTCTGATCACCAGGGAAATTGTCGCTAATTCCCTGACCCATGTGGTGGTTGCCGGATGTTCTCCCAAGGAACACGAGCGGACGTTTCAGCGCACGCTTCAAAGTGCGGGACTCAATCCGTTTCTGGTGCAGATGGCTGCCATCCGGGAACAATGCGCTTGGGTGACACCGGACCGGACCGCTGCAACCGAAAAAGCAAAAACCCTGATTCGGGCCGCAATCCGGCGGGTGGCCTTCAGCGAAGCCCTGATTGAAAGCGAAATCCCCTGCTGCGCCGATCTTCTGGTTGTCGGAGCCGGCATTTCCGGAATGAGCGCAGCGCTTGCCGCTGCCCGGGAAGATCGCCGGGTCTATCTGGTTGAAACCCTTCCCTGCATCGGCGGAAAGGCGGCCCGGTTCGAGACGGTTTTTCCCGGCGGCGAGTGCGCCTCTTGCCTGCTGGATCCCCTGCTGGATACGGTACTGCATCATGATCACATCACTGTGATGACCTTAAGCCGGATCGAGGACGTCCGGGGGTTTCTGGGAAATTTTCAGGTTCGGGTCCGCCGCCGGGCCGGATATGTTTCCCCCGATGCCTGCCTGGGCTGCGGGGCCTGCGTTGACGCCTGTCCGGTGGAAGTGCCCAATGCCTTCAATGAAGGGCTGAATACCCGAAAAGCCATTTACATTCCCTATCCCGGGGCATTGCCCCATATTGCCTGCTTGGATTCAACAGTTTGTCTGCACTTTTCCGGCGAGTCTTGCAGCGCCTGCAGGGACGCCTGTCCCTTTGAGGCCATCGATTTTGAAGAAGCCGATCATTTTGAAGAAATCCATGTTGGCGGCATCTTGCTGGCAACCGGGTTTGATCTTTCGGACATAAGTTCCCTGCCGCGTTACGGATACGGAGTCATCCCCCATGTCTACACCAGCATGGAATTTGAGCGGCTGGTGAGTACAACCGGGCCCACCGAAGGCGAACTGGTTCTGAAAAGCGGCGCCATTCCCCGGCACATTGCCCTGATTCTTTGCGCGGGCTCCCGGACCGCGGCATTGCCTTACTGTTCGGTGGTGTGCTGCCGGTATATGCTGAAGTTTGCGGTACTGGCGCTACAGAAGCTGCCCGATGTTTCGATCCGGGTATATTTTTCAGACTGGTGCCTGCCGGGAAAAGACGCTTCTGATTTATTGACTATAATCCTTGGCCAGGAACAGATTCAATGCTGCCGCATGGCCGCGCCCGACAGCATCGAAATCCGTCAAAAAGGCGATGACATCGGAATTCGCTGGAAGGATTCCCTTCAAGGGATGCGGGAGGAAATCTGCGACATGGCGGTTCTGGCGCCGCCCATGACCGGAGCTGAAAGCGCGGTGCATCTGTCCGGAAGCCTGGATGTTCCGATGGATGCGGATGGATTTTTCGGGGTTGATCATCCGGTAATGGCCCCGGTATCAACCCTGAGGGAAGGGATCTGGGTTTCCGGCTGCGCCCGGGGCCCGTGCAGCATGGCGGATGCCGTCAGCCAGGGACAGGCGGCCGCCGGTCTGATGCTGTCCCGACTGATTCCGGGAGAGCCCATCCGTCTTCCGGCCTGTGTTTCGGAAATCAATCCCGATCTGTGCTCGGGCTGCCGGATCTGCCTGGGCACTTGCCCTTATGGGGCCATTTCCTTTCAGGAGTCCCAGGCCGTAATCCGGGAAGCCCTGTGCCGGGGATGCGGGACCTGCGCAGCCTCCTGTCCCAGCAACGCCATTATCGCCAAACAGTTTACGGATAAAGAGCTGACCGAAGAAATCCTCGGACTTCTGGACAAAAAAGACCCTACATGAATTGGTGTCAGTCCTATGCGAGGTCGAAAACAATTTTTAAGGCGTCGTCAATTTTTGCCATGATTTCGTCTTCCAGTGCACCTCGTACTTTGACTAATCGAGCGCGGTGATCAATAGGACGTGTTTGCAGGCAATCCGCCACCGTTTTTTGGGTTAACCCGTTATGCGAGGATGGGGCAATTTCCACATTAGTGATGATGCTGATTTTCCGTTCACTCCATGCTGTTAATGGCACCACCTGGATGACTGGGACACGCGCATTATACGTGTTGTTCGTGACAATCACGCAGGGTCGTATTTTCCCGGTTTCCGAACCCTTGGTAGGATCAAGATTGACGTCGATGACCATTCCCCGCGTTAGACTGCTCATGTTGGCCACTCCGACAGCGCAGCATTCGTCCATTTTTGCGTTTCATTATCTTCGTCATAGACCTCGGCATACAAAGCTGCCGACTCGTTCAAGCGTTGCTGGGTTAATTCTTTAATCAAGTGATCGATGGCGGTACGCACTGCCTCGCTTTTATCCTTAAAACCATACCGGCTGCATTGTTCAATGAATTGAATGTGCGATTCTTTGAGGCTGAATTTGGCTTGAATCATGAGAACTCCTTTAAATAGTCTAATATTAAGGCCCTAAATCATGTCCTATGTATAAGTCCGTAATGATGGGGAGTCAAGCCATTTTCTGTCCCTCTTGTTTTTACAACATGTGAGTCGGAAAAATAGTCGCATAAATGCCTACATAGCCGGAACACCAGTTCTTCTCCGTAATTAGTAAACAGTTAGAGTTAAAAAGTCATAAAATAATGGCTGGTCTAAAATTTGATTCTGTGTAAGGTCCACTCCAAAGTAGAAGGTTACATTTGTTCCAGTTGGTAATTTGCCGAGAAATAAATCCCAATGATAAGTCATTAAATTATATTCTGCATAAGGAGTGGCGGCAGAAGTCCATCCAGAGGTAGTGCAGTAGTAGGGAATGTTATTAATAACTACTATAATCCACCAATCAGCTGGAAAGTTGTAAAACTTATTTGAGGGATTCAGGTCTATAGTTAAAGAGCTATACTGAGTACTGCTTATAGATACGTTTCCCTTTTTTCCGTTTACTGTTAAAGACGCAATAGGCACATCCGGAGGTTTAACTATTTTTATAGTTTCTGCCCAATAATATGTGTCGTTAAGTACGATCCAAGCGTAAGGTTCATACTGAATTTGACCCGAGTTTAGAAATGGATCCATATAAAGCATATTATTATTACCAGATGTTCCACATCCTACCAGGGCATGACCACTGCCAACGCCTGAATTCGGTTGCCAATTAATCATGAATGGTTTTGCAGCAAAAATTTCATTTTGGAATTCAACGCTTGTAAGTGCCCTGGGAAGACCGGTAGTTTGTGTGCCGAACATTTGACTCATTATTTGTTGTACATTAGGTGTGCCTTTGTCAGTAGCAATAAAATAGTTAACTTGATTGCAATAATCAATAGTAGGAGGAAAGCCAGCTGGATTTGGTGGAGTATAGTCGCAGCAATCTGTAGTGCTATACCAATTGGGATTATGGTGTATTTCAAAGTACTTCGCCATATCACACTGTCGTATCGCGCTATTGCCGTAATAATTCTCAATTGCCTGAATGCATGCAGCCCAACACCACATAGTATTATTTTGTGCTACCATCGATAGTGGTAGTGTGAACGCTATTGATGAGGTTGCGTAAAACATTATGACGGACAACATAATAAGGATAGACAAAAACGCTTTTAAAATATTTCGCATTGATCTTCCTTCGATTGATTTATTATCGTGTTATTTCGGATTTCACAATATTGGTTAATTTTGACATAAATTCTGACACGTTATAATGTCCCGCATACTCCACTCGACTGTCATCTAATTTCATAAACTTTTTAGCCATACTGAAAGGATATATCATCTTTTTACCATTTATTTTGGTAATAATAAAATCTGCAGGTGTTTGATGCATTCTTACAAATGAACTTTCTTTATCCATATGTTCAAATTCTGAATAATCTCCCAGGCCAATACCAACAACTTGCCATTTATCATGCATATATCCGACGGATAGCATTGCTCTTGGCTTTTTATGTATATAAACAGGGACAAACCATTTAGTAGGTATTAAGATGAATGAAAGATCGACACTTTCATTATAATTGAGAAGATCTTCTGTTTGGATCGTATAAACTATAAATGGATCTCCAAGTACTACGACAGGATTGCTCTTCAATTTCTGATTTTGCTCTATATTTGCTTCAGTTAAATCATGAAAATTTTTGATAGGAGTCTCAGGAAGAGGAGTTTCGGGGATTTCAGTTTTTCCATACTTGACAAGGTATTCCATCATAATTCCTGCAAGAAACTCATCTTTACCATCCTCAGCAATACGCTTTATATCCTCGGCTGTAACATCAGATGAAAAACACAGTGAATGATACGAGAAGGCTGACGATGCAAGAAGTAGAGTGAAAAAAACTGTAAATATAATCATTGAGTTAGAATTCTTCATTTGTTTCCTTTCTCTTTTTAATTTCAGATTATTTGTATAGTCCGTCTTACGTTTTACGTAATCTTTTTCAATTTCTTCGTAGATTGAGGTAATTATCTTTATGCTAAACACAGATTCAGCGTATTGACATTTGATTATGTAATTTATATTTACAAGCAACCCTGTATAACAAATCAAGATCACTTGTCAAATATTATTAATGAAATATAAATATCTGAAATCCACAATTCTGAATGAAATACCGTATCTTGTGCGGGACAGTAATTTGCTATATGACAGTGATCTGCTCTATTTATTCGGTTGAGTTCTCTTGCGCAGTTCGGTCTTGAGGTTTTTTTGGAGCCGGTTTTGGGTAGTTCGGATACGAAGCGGAAGTTGAGGGGTGTCCATTGGAATATTGTTTTACTATCGAGGGAAGTAGGGACGTTATTGATATGGTTTTATTTGTCTCTACTCAAATTGGTATGCCACGGAAAGCCAGAATTGATATCGCGGGTGCGTTACACCACATCATTATGCGCAGAATCGAGCGCAGCCAAATCTTCTATGACGATGTGGACCGAGACGCTCTTGTAAACCGGCCAAGCCAGGTGTTAATTTAATCGCGCACCGAACTGTCATGATTCAACCATATACCCGGATGTAATATCCGGAAACCACAGCCCATAAAAGCACGCCGGCTGTCGCCAGTACCAGAATGCTGGCTGCCAGATGATGCAGCGTGTTCTGAGCGGATTTTTCCCGGTATCCCAGAAGTGCTCCGCAGACCGCGCCGGAAACCCTGCCGCCGCCATGCCCCCAGTTGTCGATTCCGGGAACCAGCAACCCGAAGATGGCAAGACCCATGGCCCAGTTTCCGATCTGCCGAAAAACAGTCCGGACAAAGACGCCGCCCCGGCTTTTGCCGTAATACAGGGCCGCGCCCATTAGGCCGCACAGGGCCGCGGATGCGCCGATGGTCAGCGGAACGCCGGCAAGATAGGATGTCCAGAAGCCGGCCATCCCACTCAGCGTATAGATGATGATCATTCGCGAGCCCCCGAACTGATTCCGGATGAGCGGGGCGATTTGACGGAATGCCATCATGTTAAAGAAAATGTGCAGAATGCTGCCATGAAGATAATTGGCCGAGATCAGAAACCTTTTCGTATCTTCAGATAGGTTAAACCGGAAGCAATCACCATCAGCGCAAGGCCGGCGTTCAAGCCCCAAAAAGAAATCTTGATGAACTTTTCCGGCGGCGCCCCGAGTCTGTCAATGTACCAGGCGATAAAGTCCAGAATCTGCCGCACGTGATGGTGGCTAACGGCCTTCTTTTATTGAAACCAAACAGCCCTTTCAGCCAGCGGCATTGTGACGGCGATACAGAAATCTGAACAGGAACAGCACGGCTACTCCTACGGCTCCGATCAGAAAAAAACCGACTCTGAACCCCCTCTCCCTGATAACAGGCCCCATGCCAACCGAGCTGAGCATCATGCCGGCATAAACGCTGGTATTATAGCACCCCATTGCAAGCCCCCGCAATTCCATTGGAACAATATCGACAATCAGCGCGCAGATCACCGTGAAGGTTATTCCCAAACTGATCCCCATCACTGCAGCTGTAGTCATAAGTGACACCACAGTGTGACAGAGTCCGAAGCATGCGAGTGCCAATGCAAAAACCGCCAACCCGCTGCTTACGAGGATACTTCGATCTGCAATTTTATCGCACAGTTTTCCTGACGGTAATCGCGATAAGGCATTCGCCACTGTCTGGGCTGCAAAAACGAACCCCACGTGCCCTGTATTCATCCCCAGGTTTTGCATATAGAGCGGCATGAAGGTAACGAACATGCCAAACCCCATACAGCCGCCTAATGTGGCGACAAGACAGGCAATGAGTTGGCGGTTCTCCACGAATCTTCTCAATGTTGACAATATGGCAGGGCGGGCCGCGCTTCTGCAGTGCCCGCTGGATTGGACGGGGAGAAAAACGAAGGCAACGAGAAACATTGTGAAGATCAGCCCGCCGGCAACGAGGAACACCGCCCGCAACCCTATCACCGCGCCGAGGAAACCGCCTGCGGCTGGTCCAAGGGTCATGCCTCCGTACAGCGCCATGGTGTACCAACCAAAGGCCTGGCCCAGCATATCAGGAGGGGTAAAATCAGCCACGTAAGACATGAGGGACGGCGAAAAAGCCGACAGCCCCATGCCGAACAGAAGATAGATTGCAGCCATCTGAAGCGGACTATTGCTCCAGAACAGCATTAAGGATGAGCCGGAGAGAAGGACCATTCCGCCCAGCAGGGGAAGCCGGCGCCCCAGGCGGTCTGAGAGCAGCCCCGACGGGATGGAGAGCGCACCCGCCATCAGCATGAACGCGCCATTGATCATTCCAACCTGGACAGCGTCGGCCCCGAGAGACGTCGCGAACAACGGGACGATCGGAATCCGCATGTAAGACGCGAAGAAACAGACAAAGCTAATGATGCAGGCGATCAGAAGAAGGCGACTGGAAGATTTTGTGCCTGAATTCATGAAAACATATTCCTATTCATTAACTGTCTGGCAGCCCGCTGATGTTATTCAAAGTCACACCGTCATTTCTCATGTTTTTTAAATTTATTTCTCTTATTGTTTTATTGGTCTTTTATTATATCATACGTCATGGCATAAAACGGATATAAAATCCGGAAAACACAGCCCACAACAGCACGCCGATTGTTGCCAGCACCAGAATGCCGGCAGTCAGATGATGCAGCGTGTTCTGAGCGGATTTTTCCCGGTATCCCAGAAGCGCCCCGCAGAGCGCGCCGGAAATTATGCCGCCGCCATGCCCCCAGTTGTTGATTCCGGGAACCAGGAATCCGAAGATGAACAGACCCACGGCCCAGTTTCCGATCTGCCGAAAAACAATCCGGCCAAAGACGCCGCCCCGGCTTTTGCCGTAATACAGGGCCGCGCCCATCAGACCGCACAGGGCGGCGGATGCGCCGATGGTCAGCGGAACGCCGGCAAGACAGGATGCCCCGAAGCCGGCCATCCCGCTCAGCGTATAGATGATGATCATCCGCGAGCCCCCGAACTGATTCAAGATGAGCGGGGCGATCTGACGGAAGGCCATCATGTTGAAGAAAATGTGCAGAATGCTGCCATGAAGGTAGTTGGCCGAGATCAGTGTCCACCAGCGGCCGAAACGTTGGATCGGTATCGTGCCGGTTGCGCCCAGAAGAATCAGGCTGCCACTGTCCGGAGACAGAAAGGTCAGCGGATTCATAGAAAAGCCGGTTTTCTGGGGATGGATGAGAAGGGACAGAACAAACATCCCCACATTGGCATAAAGAATGGCGGGGATGATCCAGTCCTCGCGGCTCAGGTTCCTGGCGATCAATTTCAGCAGCATGCGCCGCCCCCGCAGGTGGCGGCTTCTTTGCCCCTGATCCAGGTCTGAATGATATAGGCCGCGCAGCCCACTCCCGGAGTGACCGATATGGCATGAACCGGGCAATTGACGGCGCAGGCTCCGCATTCCATGCATCCGTCGGCGTCAACGACGGCAGCTTTTCTTTGATCGATTTTCAGCACGCCGTGAGGGCAGACCATTTCACACATGCCGCAGCCCACGCAGGCCGCGGCATCCAGGGAAAGGGTCGAAACACCCGGCAGATATCGAAATGATTTCATGAAAAAATCCTTTTCATACAAATGGGGTCAGTATCCACAGCACGATTGCGGCCAGCATGGCCAATGCCTGAAGGGGGATGGCCAGGCGCATCTCTTTTTCCACGCCGGACGGCGATGTAAAGGGCGTGGAACCGGTAAAATTCATGGCAAGGTATGAGCTGACGGCCGTAACGACCAGCAGCAGCGCCGAAAATTCAATTCCGGAAAGCCCTTTGGGCATAAAAACCGCAAAGACCAGGCCGATCAGGCCGCCTTTCAGGGAAAATGAGCGGCACGGTATCCAGGGCAGGAGGAGCGGCGTGACAACGGCTCCGGAAAAAATGCCCAGAACAAGGGCATGGGCGGCATAAAGCCCTCGGGCCCAGGCGGCATGAAACGAAAAAAAGCCGGGCCCGATACCGGATACCAGAAACACGGCGGCCAGAATCATAAGCAGGGGCTTTGCGAGCAGAGACAGCTCAACTGGTGTCAGAACCAGCCGCTCAAACAGTGAAAACGTGACCCGGCGCATGTTCCCATCCGCTTTCATTTCGTCTTTCAGGAACCGGGGAAGGTCTTCCGCCCGCACCGGTCCCCAGACCACTTCAAATCCGGAAAGCTGCTTCACTTTCTGAGCGGATACGCCGGTAGCGGCCAGTTGCGGCAGGATCAGCCGCCGGTGGCGAACGAGCTGATTCAGGTTGGAGCGGGCCGCGCGATCGGCCACTTCTTCGCTGGAGAACGTCCCCTTGCCGGCCGCGCACCACACATTGATTCCCCGGGTGTCGCAGACCATGATCCAGGCGTCCACAGCTCCCAGATGCCGGCGAAGCGCATCGAAACTGAGCTTGTAATTGGCGGTGACCAGGACCGGCGAATCCGGACCCGGGCGACCGGTGCTGTAGATTCCCGGCGCAACCTGGTAGGCATTGCGGAAGGTTCCCATCCTGGCTCTGACGGTTCCCATCCAGTCCGGTCCGGTCAGCCGGGTGTGGATCTCCGGAATCCGGCCGGCCGGCGTTTCCACAAAATCGCGAACAAAATGGCAAATGGCGTATCCCGGTGTGTCATAGGGACTGGCGGCCTTTGTAACGGGAGATCCGCAGCAGGGTATATCACTCTTCGCCGCAGTCGGCAGGGGAAGAAACGGACTTTTCTTTTCAAATACGTCCGGTGTTGTCGGTTTGCAGCAGGGTGATCTGACGCTGTCCGGCCCACAGGCGCAGGGATCGGTAATTTTCATTTCTCCTGTCCTTAACGTGACGATTACAAAAATATTACAGACTCAGTTTATCGGCTATCTGCCGGAATTGTTCCAGCACATCCTTGTTCAGGCAGTAACAGGTTCGGGGGCCTTCCACATTGCCCTGAGTCAATGCGGCATGCAGCGTGAACTGAGTATAAATAAAATTTTATATCTGGTCGAAGGCAAAGATGTCAATGCCTTTTGTATGTCAGGCGGGATCGGAATTGACACCTGAATTCATTTGGCCTACTATAAAATAGAAAGATAGGCCAAAAACCGAAGACTGAAGGATTCAGCCTTCAAATTATGCGGTTATTAACAACAGGAGATAAGAATCCCTTTGGAATATGCAGCTAAAATTACCGGGACAGGCTCGGCCTTTCCCCGAAACCGGGTCTCAAACACGGATATTTCCCGGAAACTGGCGCAATCCGGAATCGAAACCAACGATGCCTGGATACGGGAACGGACCGGCATTGCCGAAAGACGCATGTCAATGCCGGGTAATCCAGAAGAACACAACTCATCCCTTGGCCTTGCGGCCGCGTTAAACGCCTTGAAGATGGCCGGAAAAACCCCTCTCGACATTGATCAGATCATCTATGCCACCTGCTCGCCGGATACCATCATCCCGTCGACCGCCTGCTGGCTTCAGCATAAGCTGGGGGCTGCCAAAGCCTGGGGGATGGATATCAATGCCGCCTGTTCGGGATTCATTTACGGACTGAGCATTGCCGATCAGTTCATCCGTTCCGGTCAGGTCAGGACCGCGCTGGTGATTGGCGCCGAAGTCCTGAGTTCCATCATCAACTGGGAAGACCGCTCCTCCTGCATTCTGTTTGGTGACGGGGCTGGGGCTGCCATTGTTGAGCGAACGCAGGAGGCATCGGCCCATCGCATTCTTTCCACCCACCTCTTGTCCGACGGCACCCTCTGGGAGATGCTTCATGTTCCCGCCGGCGGCTCGGCCCAGCCGGTGACACCGGAGATGATTTCTCAAAACCTGAATAAAATCCACATGAATGGCCGGGAAATTTTTAAGGTCGCTGTCAGAACCCTGAGCAGTTTTGCAGTAAAGGCATTGAAAAAAAACCAGATGACGGTTGACATGCTGGACTGGTTTATTCCCCATCAGGCCAATTTCCGCATCATCGAGGCCGTGGCAAAGCGGCTGAATGTGCCCATGGAAAAAGTTCTGGTCAATGTGGATCGATACGGAAACACGTCAGCCGCGACCGTGCCCACCATGCTGGATGAGGCGGTCCGGGATGGCCGCATTCAAAAAGGCCAGACCGTGCTTCTGGATGCTTTTGGCGCCGGCCTCACTTACGGGGCCGTGCTGATGAGATGGTGAGCGATGCATTGACGCGGGGGCTTCATTCATGCTGAGCATTCGAAAAATCGGCGTTCTGGGCAGAACCTACCGGAACTTGAACCGGTATCGCCAGATTCTGGGTATCCTTTTCAGCTACGGGTTCGGCGAAATCATCGAGCTTCTGAAGATCGATCAGTATCTGGATATCGGCCTGCAGATGATTTCGAAAAACCGGGGAGATCGCATGGAAAAACTCTCCCGGGCCGAAAGAATTCGAATGGCCATTGAAGAACTGGGGCCAACGTATATCAAGCTGGGGCAGGTGCTTTCCACCCGGCCGGATCTGATTCCGGCGGAATTCATCACGGAGCTTACCCAGCTTCAGGACAATGTGCCGCCGTTCAGTTTCGATGAAACCGAAAAAATCATTCTATCCGAATTCGGCGTTCCCTTTGATGCGCTCTTTGAATTTCTGGAAAAAACGCCGGTGGCTTCCGCATCCATTGCTCAGGTTTACCGGGCCGGATCCGGAGAGGGTGAAATCCTGGCAGTCAAGGTTCAGCGTCCGGGCATCAAACGGATTATCGAGGTGGATCTGGAAATCATGCTTCACCTGGCCACGCTCATGGAGCGCCATATCGAAGAATTTGCGCTGCATCGGCCCGTTCGCATCGTGGAAGAGTTCACCAAGGTGCTGGAAAACGAAATCGATTTTACGATCGAAGCGGCCAGCATGGAGCGAATCGCCGCCATGTTTCTGAATGATCCGGCGGTGTATATTCCCAAAGTGTTTCGCGATAAATCCAGCCCGGCGGTGCTGACCATGGAGATGGTTGAAGGCATCAAGATCACCCATGTCGAGGCCATTGAAAAGGCGGGCCTGGATCGCGGGCTTTTGACCGTAAGGGGGGCGGATGTCTGCCTGAAACAGATTTTTCAATACGGATTTTTTCATGCCGACCCCCATCCAGGCAACATCTATGCGCTTGCCGGAAATGTGATCTGTCTGCTGGATTTCGGAATGGTCGGGACCGTGGACCAAAGAACCCGTGAAGATTTTGTGGAACTGGTGGACAGCATTGTCCACCATCATTCATCCCGGGCGGTGCAGGTGCTTCTGAGGATTACCGAATGGGACAGGGAGCCCGACCTGAGAGAGTTTGAAAAAGATGTTTCGGAATTCATGGGGCGGCATCTCTACAAACCCCTCAGGGATATCAAAATCGGCAGGCTGCTTCAGCACCTTCTGGAGATATCCGCGGTTCATGGCCTGAGGATTCCGGCGAACATCTTTCTCATGTTAAAAGCCCTGGGAACGGTGGAAGGGATTGCGCTGGTGCTGGATCCGGAATTTGACATGGTTTCTCACGCGGCACCCTATATTCGAAAGGTCAAACTCGCCCGCCTGCATCCGGACCGCATTGCCGGGGATGCGCTGCAGATGGTTTCCCAATTCATGGATTTTCTGGGCCAGTTTCCTCAGGACATTCTGGAGATCAGCCGGTTGATCCGCCAGCAGAAGCTGACGGTCAAAATTGAACAGACGGGCCTGAATACCCTGCTTGCCACCCAGGATCAGATCAGCAACCGGATTGCCTTTTCCATCATCATTGCGGCGCTGATTATCGGCTCCGCCCTCATCGTCATTTCCGAAACCCCGCCGCTGGTTTACGGCATATCCTTTATCGGTTTCATCGGCTTTATTGCGGCTGCCCTGATGGGAATATGGCTTCTGGTGGCCATCATCCGCAAAGGTAAGCTGTAACGTTTATTCCGCCTCAACAACGAATGGCCGGTTCAACAGCCGGTTGATTCGGACGATGAGCCGTTTGGGGTTGACCGGTTTGGTCAGATAATCATCCGCCCCGGCGTTTATAACCGCAACTTCAGCATCCACTTCATCCTTTTGGGTCAGCATGATTACGGGAATAAAGCGGGTGGTCAGTTGAGACTTGAGTTTGTTGATCAGCGCCATGCCATCCATTTCCGGCATCATGTAATCGGTGATAATGAGATTCGGTTTTTCCTGAACGGCGATCTTCAATGCCTCAACGCCGTTGTTGGCGGACACGATCAGATAATTCTGGGATTCAAGGATGTTTCTGAGAATTTTTAATATAACCTGGTTGTCATCCACGATCAGGATTTTTTCCGGACAAATGCTGCTAATAGATGGCGATAGCGACGGCTCCGGCTCCGGCTCCGGTTCGTGAGCTTTGTGCTCAATTGAGGCGGAAACAGGCCCACGGCTTTCCACTGCCTTGTCTAAAGATTCCTGGGCAGCATCATCATACTCCGGCGGGGCCACGCGAAAGACTTCCTCAATCGTGGTCAGGCCCTTAAAGGCTTTGTCAATTCCATCCATGCTCAGCGTTGTAAATCCTTCTTTATCCGCGGCTTTCTTGATGGTTACAGCGGCAACATTCTTTGAAAGGATTTCCTTTATGGCCGGGGTGATCATCAAGAGCTCAAATATTCCCAGTCTTCCCATGTAGCCGGAATACTGACAGGCTTCGCAGCCGGCGCCCTTCCAGAATTTCTTGGTGCGATCCGGGTTGATAATGGGCTCCAGTTGCTCAAAAATCTGAGGGGTCAATGGGTCGGGGATTTTGCATTTTTTACAAATCCCCCGGACCAGGCGTTGTCCAATCACGGCGAGCAGGGAATCTGCGATGACAAAGGAATCAACGCCCATGTCCAAAAGTCGGGTGATTGCGGAGGGCGCATCGTTGGTGTGAAGCGTGGAAAGTACGAGATGTCCGGTCTGAGCTGCCTGAAACGCAATTTTTGCGGTTTCGCTGTCCCGGATTTCGCCCACCATGACGATGTCCGGGTCCTGTCTCAAGATGGATCTGAGACCATCCGCAAAAGTGACCCCTGCCTTGGGATTGATCTGTACCTGATTGATTCCGACAATGTCAAACTCCACGGGATCTTCAACCGTGACGATGTTGACCTTGGAAGAATTCAGACGTTTCAGTGCCGTGTATAATGTCGAGGATTTGCCGCTGCCCGTTGGGCCCGTTACCAGAATGATTCCTTGGGGTCTGACGATGGCCTCGGTAAAATGCCGAAGATCTTTTTCGGAAAACCCCAACTCCTCAACTCCCATGCCTCCGGCATTGGGATTCAAAATACGGATGGTCACTTTTTCCCCATAGGACGCCGGAAGGGTGGAAATCCGAAGATCAAAACGGGAATCGCCCACCTTAACCTGGGCTCTTCCATCCTGGGGTTTACGGCGAATTGAAATATCCATGTTGGAAATGATCTTGATTCGGGATACCAGCGACAGATGAATTTGTTTGTCGATCTGCATGATTTCCCGCATGATGCCGTCAATCCGGTAACGGATGACCACGTTACCTTTCTGGGGTTCAATGTGAATGTCGCTGGCTTTCATTTTGATGGCATCCGCAAGGACGGTATTGGTAAAGCGCACCACCGGCGGCAGTTCGGTTAAATTAAGCAGATCCTGAACATTGTGTTCTTTTTCCTTGGTCTGCCCGACAATCTCAATGGCTTCGCTAAACACAGTATCCGGTCCCAGGTCCCTGTTAAGGCTTTGTATGGGATAGAATTTTTGGATGGCGGACAGGATGTTGCTCTGGGGGGCAACCGTCACGAAAATGCTCATCTGGCTGATAAACCGCAGATCGTCCAGGGCATAAAATTCCAGAGGATTGGCCATTGCAATGACAAGTTGCTTCTTGACCACCTTGACCGGAAGCAGTAGGTAATTTTCTGCCATTTCCTGAGGCACAAGATCAAGCACTTCCTTCGGTATTTGTATATTACTCAGCCGAAGAAACGGAATTTTAAGCTGGCTGGCCAGTGCCTTTGCGATCATTTCATCATCGGTAACCCCCATATCCATGAGGATTTGACCTATTTTCTTCTTTTGGGTTTTCTGGATTTCCAGGGCATTATCCAACGTTTTCTGATCGATTAGATTTGCCTGAAGCAACAGTTCTCCCAGCTTTTTACGTCTTACCGGGGCTTTGGGTGTATTTTCTGTCGGTATGCTCATGGAGTGCTTGCCTCGTTACGAGTCGAGTTGCAAAGGGTCTTGTCAGATAGTGTGACTATTTATGACACAATTTTCTATACCCTTTTACAATCAATAGATCAAGGAGTTCCAAGCAGGACATCAGAGGTGACTTCATCTGTTTTTAAGGACTTCCTTAAGTTCCAAAAGCAAGTCCTTCATTTGGTTCAGAAAGGGCGGAACGGTCTGGGTCAAATCTTCAATTTTTTTTTCACGGGACAGCTTCATGATGAGTTGCGCATGATTGGAAATACCGATGAACCCCAGGGTGCCAGTAGACCCTTTCAGGGAGTGAGCTGCCTCTCCCACCTGAACCGTATCCTGTTTGTTTAATCCTGTAGTCATTTTCATGAGATCAGAAGGCGTTGTCTGGATAAAGAGCTCCAGCACATCATAAATATCGTCTTCTTCCAGCCCGAGTCGTGATGCAATTTGTTTTACGTCCATCATTTCCTCCTTTTTGCCGAATCATCTCGTTTTTTCAGGCACCGGTGTTTTTGGCGACAAATGGGCACAGATGCAGGAGCGGGCATGACGGGCACCCGGGCTTTCTGGCCTTGCAAATCTCTCTGCCAAAATAAATCAAGCGCAGACAAAACACATTCCATGATTTTTTGGGAATGAGCGCCATCAGATCCAGCTCGATTTTTTCCGGGGTCTGGCTCCGGGTAAGCCCAAGGCGTCCGGATATCCGGGCCACATGCGTGTCCACCACAATTCCGGGTTTTCCAAAAGCCGCACCCAGAACCACATTGGCTGTTTTTCGTCCCACGCCGGCCAGTTGAATGAGTTCCTCCAGCGTATCGGGTACCCTGCCGTGAAACCGGTTGACCAGCATTTCGGAACAGAGCCGGATATTTCTGGCCTTGTTGTGATAGAAACCGGTCGGGTGAATCAGTTTTTCAATGGTCTCGATATCGGCTTCGGCAAAATCCCGAGGGCTGGAAAGCTGGAGAAACAAAGCCGGCGTCACCCGGTTAACCTGTTTGTCCGTGCACTGGGCCGACAATATGGTGGCTATCAGAAGCTGAAACGGATTCTGATAATCCAGTTGTGTCTTGACATCGGGATAGGCGGTACTTAGTATCTGACGAATTTTATCAGCTTTTTCTTTTAGTGTCATGATCGATGAACTCGCAAAAAGTAAATATATTTGAAACCATACCATGAATAATTTTGAAAATAAAGTCCGGGCATTGGGGCTGTGTTCCGGCGGACTTGACAGCATTCTCTCGGCAATCGTTCTGAGAAATCAAGGAATTTCCGTTGAGTGGATCAGTTTTGAAACCCCGTTTTTCTCGTCGGAGAAAGCCCGCCGGGCCGCTGCCCGGCTCCGGATTCCGCTGATTGTTCGAAACATTACCCGGACATATCTGGAAATGCTCCGCGATCCCCCTTGCGGTTATGGCAAACACATGAATCCCTGCATGGACTGCCATGCCCTCATGTTTCGCCTGGCCGGCGAAGAGATGAAAGACAGGCAGATGGATTTTCTTTTCAGCGGTGAAGTGCTGGGACAGCGTCCCATGTCACAGACCCGCTCATCGCTTCGCTATGTTGAAAAGCATTCCGGATGCCGGGAGGTGATTGTTCGGCCGTTGAGTGCAAAGCTTCTGGAAGAAACCCTTCCGGAAAAAAAAGGGCTTGTGGACCGCAAACTTATGATGGGGCTTTCCGGCAGATCCCGGAAACCGCAGATCCAGCTTGCCCGGGAGTGGGGGATTGCCGATTATCCGGCGCCCGCGGGCGGATGTCTTCTGACGGAAACGGTTTATAGCAGCCGCCTGAAAGATCTTTTTGACCACCACGCGGACTGCACGGAAAACGCGCTTCACCTGCTTAAATATGGCCGGCATATTCGTCTGAACGCACAGGTGAAAATCATTGTGGGCCGGACGCTTCAGGACAATACCGCCATCCTTGACCACGTTGATCCGTCACGGGACATGGTTATAAAAACAAAGCAGATCCCCGGTCCTGTCGTGCTGATTCCTTTGGGGGCGGGAAACGACGAGATCCAGCAGGCGGCATCCATCTGTGCCGGCTACAGCAAGGCACCGGAAAATGCGCAGATGGCTGTCGAGGTGATATCGTCCGGCGATGTCAGTACCCTTTGGGTTGCCCGCATGCGGCCCGAATTCATCCAATCCATGATGATTTGCTGACCCCCGGTGTTTCTGCTTTTCAGCCTATCCATCGGATAATTAAGATTTCTGTTTGATTCCCCTCAATGATCATGGTAATAAAATCTGAAAGCTATGCTCATGAAAACCGGCTCCACGGGGTGTGTGGAGTGCCACTCGAAATAATGTCCATGCCTTCCGGGATCGGTTTTAACCGACCCAAAGGACAACCTGTTCGTCTATGTTTTTTGATATCATCATATTGAGTTTTCTGCTGTGTTTTTCCGCCTTTTTTTCTGCTGCCGAAACCGCCTTTTTTTCCATCAGCCGTACCAAGGCAAGGCATCTGGCCAAAGATAACCAGAAGCCCTACGTGCTGATTCATCAGATGAAGGAAAACCCTCACCGTTTATTGACCACACTTCTTATTGGAAACAATGTGGCCAATATCGGGGCTTCCGCCCTTGCCACGTCGGTCGCCTTGAACGCCTTTCCCGATTATGCCCTGGGTCTTGCCACCGGAATCATGACTTTGCTTATTCTGGTCTTCGGCGAGGTGTTTCCCAAGTCGCTGGCCACCCGAAACAATGTGGCCATTGCCAGATTGACGGTTTATCCGGTTTACTGGTTTTCCATCTTGTTCTTTCCCATTTCAGCATTTTTGAACTTCATCCCGCTGCTGACCGGAAAAGTTCAAAAAACATCCATTGTCACCGAAGAAGAGCTGATGACCATCGTCGAGGTCGTCGAGGAAGAAGGGGAAATCAAGGAAGAAGAGCGGGAGCTGATCCACAATATCTTTGAATTCGACGACACCAATGCATCTGAAATCATGACCCCCCGGGCAGACATGTTTGTTGTGGAAGCCGGGCAGCCCCTGGACCTTCAGGCCGTTGCCAGTTCTGGATTTACCCGGATTCCGGTTACTGAAACCGACATCGATCACGTCATCGGCATCGTCAATATCAAGGATATTTTCGTTCACCAATCCATTCCGTGTCAGCCCGTCGACATTCGAAACATCATGCGCCCGCCTTATTTTGTTCCGGAAAACAAAAAACTGGATTCGCTGCTGCGCCAGTTCAAAAAACGAAAAAATCACATCGCCATTGTTGTGGATGAACATGGCGGGGTTTCCGGCCTGATAACCCTGGAAGATGTTCTGGAGGAACTCGTGGGCGAAATCAGCGACGAAACCGATATGGAAGAGCCGCGGATTATCAAGGTTCAGAACAACGAATGGATTGTGCCGGGAAAATCCGATATTGATGCGGTGAATGAACTTATTCCCATGAACATTCCGGATTCCAAGGAATTTGACACGTTTTCCGGGTATGTTCTGGATCAAACCGGCAGAATTCCCAAGGTGAATGAAGAAATCCCCATTGGCAATTTTCTGGTTATCGTTCAGGAAATGGACGGGAACCGCGTAAATCAATACCGGATCAAACTCCTTCAGGAATAAGATGAGCCAATCCCTGTTTGGTTTCCTGCCCCCCTCCCCACATCCCCATGCTGACGCGTCTCCATGACACGGCATAATGTCAGAATTGCCGTTGCGCTTCCCGTTGCCGCAACGTTTACATACAGAATTCCGGAACACCTGTCCTTTCTGGCTGCTCCGGGGATGCGCGTTCTGGTGCCTTTCGGCCAGCGCAGAATTACCGGGTATATTCTCGGCGAAAGCGCGGAAGCGGAAATGGATGTGGATTCGGTTAAATTCATCCTGGATATCCTGGATGAATCCCCGCTGTTTCCGGCTTCCATGATTCCGTTTTTTGAATGGATTTCCGATTATTACCTCTACCCTTTGGGCCTGGTGATTCAGTCCGCCCTTCCCGCCGGATTAATCCGAAAGGATGTGACCTGCTATACGCTGACGCCGGCCGGCAGACTCCATGCGACGGATGCCTCCCTGCCAGCGCTGCAACAGGCGGTGCTTCGGCTTCTTGAAGACAAACCCAGAACCTGCAAGGACTTGACGGGATCTGCCGGAACCCGTATTCCCCCCTCGTTGCTGCTGTCCATGGAAAAAAACGGATGGATTGAAAAGGTCCGCCAAGTGAAAGTCGAGACCACCCGGCGACGGCAGGAACTGTACGTATTCCCGTCCGGCGAAATCGAAATGGCGGTTCTCTCGCGTTCGCAGAAACGCATTCTGGAGACCATCCGGTCTTATGGCGGCATGCCGGTTCGGGAACTGAACCGGAAAATCCCGTCCGCATCCCGGAAACTTCCCGCGATGAAAGAGGCCGGATGGATTAACGTTTGCACCCAAACCCTGTATCGGGATCCTTTTGGTGAGACCGTTCAGCCGGATCATCCGCCGGAATTGACGACGGAGCAGCAGGACGTTGTTTCCGCAGTGGAACTGGCTATGGGCAAAGGGTACAAGCCGTTTTTGCTGAAAGGGGTCACCGGCAGCGGAAAAACGGAGGTGTACCTGCAGCTTTCGGACCGGATGATTCAAAAAAACCGATCGGTTCTGGTTCTGGTTCCTGAAATTGCGCTGATTTCACAGATTGAACGCTGTTTTCGGGCCCGTTTTGGGGAATGTGTGGCGGTTCTTCACAGCGGACTTTCCGCCGGCGAGCGATTTGATCAGTGGGAGCGCATCCTGCGCCGTCTCACCCCCATTGTCATTGGAACCCGTTCGGCGATTTTTGCTCCGGTTGAACGTCTGGGGCTCATCGTGGTGGATGAGGAACATGATACCTCATACAAACAGGACAGCGGCCTTCACTACCATGCACGGGATATCGCGCTGGTCCGGGCAAAAATGGAGGGTGCCGTTGCCCTTCTGGGTTCCGCAACCCCTTCCATTCAGTCTTATCATCATGTGCTGACCCAAAAATTTTATGGTCTGAGCCTGTCGAGACGCATCGAAGATCGGCCGCTTCCCGAAACCCTGGTCGTGGATCTGCGCCGGCTCCGGGATCAGCGGGGCGTTTGGAAGCTCATCACGCCGCAATTGCACGAGGCGATGAAACAGACGCTGGCCAGAGGAGAGCAGGTCCTGTTGTTTCTCAACCGCAGGGGATTTGCCAGTTTTCCGGTATGTGCGTCCTGCGGCGAGGTGATCCGATGTAAAAACTGCTCCATTTCCCTGACCCTTCATCAGAAAGATCAGGCATACAAATGCCATTACTGCGGTTTTTCCAGAGCTTCGGTAACGAGCTGTGCCGCCTGCGGTTCCTCCCGCATCAAGCTTCTGGGAATGGGAACGGAAAAAATCGAGGCTGCCGTCAAATCGCTGTTTCCGGGAGCAACGGTGGCCCGAATGGACCGGGACACGGTTGCTCCCAAAGGCGCGCTACTGAAAATGCTGAAGGATCTGAGAAACCGGACAACGGATATTCTGATCGGCACGCAGATGGTGGCAAAAGGCCATGATTTCCCTTACATCACCCTTGTGGGAATTATCTGCGCCGATATTTCCTTCAATTTTCCGGACTTCAGATCCAGCGAGCGCATGTTTCAGCTCCTGCTTCAGGTATCCGGTCGGGCCGGCAGGGGAGAGTCGCCCGGCCAGGTCATTCTCCAGACCTACAACCCGGAGCATTTTATCATTGCCGCGGCAACCCGTCAGGATTACGCATCTTTTTATGAAAAAGAGATTCAATTCCGTGAAAAGCTGAAATATCCCCCGTTTTCCCGGCTGATCCAGATCAAGCTGTCCGGAAAAGACGAGCAAAAGACCCGCGATCATGCCCTGAAACTCGGCGAGATCTGTCGTAGTCTGAAAAAAAATCATTCATCCTGGCACCCTGTCGAAATTCTCGGGCCGATCGAATCCTATCTGCCCAGAATTGCCAGGTATTACCGATGGCAGATTCTGCTCAAAAGCACGCGAACCGCCCCGCTTCGCCGGATGGCCCGCGAATTGATCACCACGCATCGAAAAGACATTCACCATCCTCAGGTAACGGTGGCCTTTGATGTGGATCCCATTTTTATGCTGTGATGACTTTGTATTGACAGTATCCGTCAAACATTTTAACGTGAAAATGCTATTGATGAAGCTCAACGGAGATATTGGACTTTTACGAAGCCATCATTTTTGACCGATTGTGGAAATGACAGATGAAAACGATGATATGGGTTGCGGTGCTGGCGGCTCTGGTACTGCTTGTGGTTGGGATGATTAAACGAAAAAAAAGCGGTAAAGCGCCTGATCTCTATGTCTGCGGCCACTGCGGCGAAAAAGACTGCGATTGTGCAAAACAGGCGAAAGGGCGCGGAGGCCCTGAAAATGACCGATTTCATGACGATCCTTAAAGAAAGAAGAAGCGTTCGCAAATACGAGGAAAAAGAAGTGCCACAGGAGATTCTGGACCAGATTCTGGAAGCGGTTCGCTGGTCGCCTTCCTGGGCCAACACCCAGTGCTGGGAAGTGGTGGTCATCAAAGATCCGGCAATAAAGACAAAGCTTCAGGAAACCCTGGTGCCCAAAAACCCTGCGACCAAGGCGATTGTGAGCGCGCCGGTTCTATTGGCCCTTTGCGGTAAACGAAATAGTTCGGGGTACTACGGCGGCATGGTCACCACAAAATTCGGCGACTGGTTCATGTTTGACTTGGGAATTGCCACTCAGAGCCTCTGCCTGGCGGCCCACCATTTCGGGTTGGGAACGGTGGTGGTCGGTCTGTTCGATCATGACCGGGCCAAAACGGTTTTAAACGTTCCGGCCGAATACGAACTGGTTACCCTGATTCCTCTCGGATATCCGGCCAAAATTTCATCTGCTCCCGGTCGAAGGGAAATTCAGGAGTTCACCCACTTGAATACGTTTTAATGAAAGGCATCTGGAGCTGGAAGCCATTGTATCGGATTTTCTTGTCCGACTCAAAGGCGACATGCACTGGTTTTTGTCGGAATGGCCAAAAGATCTTCCGGCCGGCCTGTTTTGGAGAATGAATGCCCGATCCTTCGTCAATTCCTTGTGAGAAACGTCAGGTAAGGACGCGGATTGCGGCTGTCACCCTGTCTTTGGTTGTGGGTGCCCTGCTCATGGCCGCCAAATTCTATATTTACCGCATCACGCTGTCCACGGCCATCCTTTCCGATGCGCTGGAGTCCATCATCAATGTGGTGGCCAGCGCATTTGCTCTGGGAAGCATTCTGCTGGCAGCCATTCCTCCGGACAAGAACCATCCGTACGGTCATGGTAAAATCGAGTATTTCTCGGCGGGCTTTGAAGGCGCGCTCATCATGCTGGCTGCCGCCGGGATATTTAAAACCGGATGGCCCCGGATTTTTGAACCCGCGCCCCTGCCCGATCTTCAAGAAGGCATCTGGTTGCTGCTGGGCGTAAGCCTGGTAAACCTGCTGCTGGGTCTGGGGCTGATTCGAACCGGCCAGAAAACCCGGTCTCTGACCCTTGTGGCGGACGGCAAGCATGTGCTGACGGATGTCTATACATCCGTCGGGGTCATCCTGGGGCTGTTTCTGGTCAATCTGACCGGCTGGTTCTGGATGGACGGGGCAGTTGCCTGCCTGGTGGGGGTCAATATTCTTTATACCGGCGGAGTGCTGCTGCGTCAATCCTTTGCGGGGCTGATGAACGCATCGGATCCCGGACTCCTTAAGGAAATATGCAGCCTTCTGGATGAAAACCGGAAAGAAGCCTGGATTGACGTCCACCAGTTACGTGCCTGGTCTTCGGGAAATCTCATTCATATCGATTTTCATCTGATTCTGCCCCGCGATTTTTCCCTGGAAGAAGCCCATCGGGAAGGCAAGGAAATTGAAAATATTCTGAGCGGTCATTTCAAGGGGGCTGTGAGCGTTCTGATCCACCTGGACCCCTGCATTAAACCGGATTGTCCGGTATGTTCCAGGTATCTATGCGGAGAGCGCGCCTTGCCTCTGGAAGGACAGTTCGCCTGGACCGTGGAAACCACAACGATGAAGGGTTGGGAAGGGAACCGATTCAAGACGGCTAAAACACCGTGATATGCGCTGCAACCTGATTAATTTCTTCCTGGAAGATGGTTGTGCACCCGCCTTTGAACAATTCCGGAAATTTAGACCTGAAAGCAAAACCGGGATCGATCCATGACACAGGCGCCATCATTTATCGCTGCTTCCTTCCGGACCTGACGAGGTTCACGAGTGTCTGTTGCATGGCGGCCGGTCAGCCAGAAGGCCACGGATTCCAGGAGGTTATCCTTCAGCGGGAATTCAGCCCCGATTGAATCGGAGCCTAGCACAACCGTCAAAAGTATACCCCAAATCCAGCTATAAGCAAGAAAAAAAAGGATTTTGTCTGTTTAATCCAAACATGCAGAGACCTTGACATTTAACGGTTCCCTCAGTATGAAGTCAAAAAGCATGGGTTATTCGATATTTCGAATGCCCACGTCAATAGAAGTTGCGAACAAATTATTGCCCTTGAACTGATGAACCCGTGAACGGGTACAGGATCGCTTTGATATAAAGGAGAACAAATGGACTTACATGCATATTGCCCGCATAAGATCATGCGCGCGGAGGAAGCGATTTCCCATATTCGTAAAGGCAGCAGGGTGTTTATCGGCACCGGGTGCGGAGAGCCCCAGCATCTGATTCGGGCCATGGTCATGGACCTTACCATGCAGGACATCATGGTCTACCAGATGCTTTCCTACACCCTGGCTGATTATATCGATGATCCGGCTTTTACCCGGCGGTTTTCGCTCAAACTTTTTTTTATCAGCAGAACCATGCGAAAAGCCGCCTTTGAAGGAAAAATCGATTATATCCCCGCTTATTTGTCTCAGATTCCCAGGCTTTTTGCCAGCCATCGCATCGGCCTGGACGTGGCGCTTATTCAGGTGAGCCCTCCGGACAAGTTCGGGTACTGCAGTCTGGGAGTTTCGGTGGATATCACCCGCTCCGGCATGGAAAACGCCTCCATGGTCATTGCCCAGATCAATCCCCTGATGCCCAGAACCTGGGGAGACAGTTTTGTTCATTTGGATGATATCGATTTTCTGGTGATTCACGAGGAGCCGATCGTTACCACCCCGGTCAGGCGCCCCAACACGGAAGTGATTCAGCGAATCGGACATTACATTTCCCAGCTTGTCGATGACGGAGCAACGCTTCAGATCGGCTTTGGCAACCTTCCCGATGCCATTCTGCCCTATCTGGACAATAAAAACGATCTGGGAATCCATACCCAGCTCATTACGGACGGCATGTTGCCCCTGCTTGAAAAAAAGGTGATCACGAACAAGAAAAAAACCCTTCTGCCCGGAAGGGTCGTGGCTTCCCTGTGCATGGGCACCGAAGCCATTTACCGTTACGTGGACAACAACCCCCTGTTTTATTTCCGGTCGTCTGAATTTGTGAATGACCCCACGGTCATTGCCCGAAATGACAACCTGGTTTCCATCAGCTCCGCCCTGGAGGTGGATCTGACCGGTCAGGTCTGTTCGGATTCCATGGGATATTTGTTTTACAGCGGCATCGGCGATCAGGTCGATTTCCTGCGGGGCAGCGCCATGTCAAAAGGCGGCTTTTCCATTGTCGCTTTGCCGTCCACTGCCCAGAATGGCAAAGTCTCCCGTATTGTTCCCCATCTCAGCGAGGGCGCGGGCGTTGCCACCACGCGTGGAGATGTCAATTTCATCGTCACCGAATATGGCATTGCCGAGCTGAAAGGAAAGGGCATTTACCAGCGGGTCATGGAGCTGGCGCAGGTGGCCCACCCCAAATTCCGCGAAGAGCTGATCGATATCGCCAAGTCGCGCCATTACATTTTTGCCGACCAGCTTCCGCCGTCTCAGGACGATCTGCTCTTTCTGGAAGGCTATAAATCCACTTTGACACTGAGAAACGGGAAGACCATTGAATTCCGGCCGCTTCTGCCTTCAGATGAATTTTCTTACCGTAATTTTTTCTATTCGCTTCAGGAAGAGACCATCTACCGCCGGTTTTTTTACAAAATGAAGGTCTTTTCCCATGAAGTGGTTCAGAAGCAGTGGGCCAGCGTGGATTACCGCAAGAACATGTCGCTCATCGGTCTTTCCCAGAAAGGCGGCAGCCGTGAAATCATGGCCATCGCCTCTTATGCCGAAGAAGAAGAGGGCCGCGCGGAGGTGGCGTTTGTGGTCAGGGAAGATTACCAGGGAAATGGCATTTCCACTTATCTGTTGAAGGAACTTGAAAAAATTGCCAAGGGAAATGATTATAAAGGCTTTTCCGCAACGGTGCTTCGGGAGAATTCTTCCATGCTCCACGTCTTTAAAAAACGCTATCCCCATGCGATCGTCAACATGAGCGGGGGAGATCTGACCATTGAGATGAATTTCACCGACGCGACCGAGTCGCAGAAAAAAGAAGATGCCTGTGCCTGCTGAAATGCAGATCGGAGATTCGGAATGGAACCGGTTGATCTTGAATGGCGCCGAAACCCTGGGGGTTCAGGTTTCCGCATTCCAGGTGGCGCAGTTCGGCGCCCACATCCGGGAATTGCTGCTCTGGAACCGGAAGACCAACCTGACCGCCATCACCCTGCCGTCGGAAGTGGCCATCAAGCATGTTGTGGATTCGCTGGCCATAGCCAGATGGATTCACCCGGAAGCTTCCGTGCTGGATATCGGCTCCGGCGGCGGTTTTCCGGGGATTCCGCTCAAAATTCTGATGCCATCCCTGTCGGTCACGCTGATCGATTCTTCCCGCAAGAAAAACAGTTTTCAGCGTCATGTCATCCGCACGCTGGGACTGGTCGATATCGCCGCCCGGCAAACCCGGGTCGAGTCGCTTTCGGCAATCCCAGACTGTTTAAATGCTTTTTCGGTCATCATCTGCCGGGCCTTTACGGACCTGGCCCATTTTGTTGAGATGGCGATGCCGCTTCTGGCTCCCTCAGGCATGATGATCGCTATGAAAGGCAGGATCAGCAGCGAAGAACTGGCCGATGTTTCAAGCCTTACCCCCCGCCTGTCCCAAGCCGGCACCGTATTACACTCCCAGACCATTTCCTATAATCTTCCCTTTCTCGGCGCGGAACGTTGTCTTTATATTTTAACCGCAAAAAATTCATGAAGCCGCCATGTGAAAAAGCAAGTGTCAGGTATTTTCGGTTTAACCCAATCCGGCACGGTTCGGATTCAGATACCTTCATTTTAACGTTGCGGTTGCCTGAGACACTTCCTTTTCATTGTGTCTCCTGACTGATTTAAGATTAGACGGTCTATGGCGCTTTTTCCCGCCGGCCGGTCAATTTATGTTGTTCTGGCTGCCGTCAGAGGGAGAGGGTTCAAAATGTTTCATTTCACCATCTCCCGTGTATTTTGCAAGCTGGCTGCGTGTTTCGAGCAATTCGACAACCATCCGTTCTTCATTAAGCACTAACTCCCTGATTTTTGAAAGGGTCATGGAAGTTGTCAGAAAAGAGATCAGCCTTATGAACATCTCCCAGTAGATAAAATAGGCGCGAGAATAGGGATGATGTGTAAGCCGATCTGAAAGATACCAGCAGACCGCAGACGCTATGGCGATGCAAATTCCGTCTTTGGGGCTACAATACCAGGCTGCAATTGCTACCGGAATAAAGTAGAAGATGAAAAAGCCAATCTCGTATCCCGTAATATAGTCGAGCCAGCCAATCAATACCAAGGCAGCCAGAGCCACTACTCTTACAATTCCAAGCGAATTTACAAAAGCAGTGGGGTGCGTAAATCGCCATTGTGCCGCTGGATTTGTTATTTTGATTGGGAATTTATTCATACAGGGCCGCCCTTATCAATTATCAAGAAATATAGAAGGAGGGGCAATATTATAGCTTGAGAACGCTGGCGATATACAATGTGGACCTTTATTCCGCCGTTCCGTCCAACGCCATAGAGCGCCTCTTTGTCCCAGATTACCCCACACCCATTAAATGGCAAGAATATTCACCCCAAAAAGCGGAGCCGGGGAGCGCTGATTAAAGCTTAACTTTATCAAAAATCTGTCTTGACTTTGGGGGTAACCTTATTTACTCGATGGTTACCCGAACCTCGGCGCGGGCCGATCGAGGCATAGGGTCACTCCATAGGTCGGGCCATGATCGGCACGTGGCGGGCATTACAGCAGGTTGTGGCATGATTCCTGCTTTCTGTTAAAGCGCAATAAAGGGGAAGGCGATATGGTGATTTATCGCGTATGGTGGGTTTCAAAAGACGGGAAAACAGCGATGAAGAAAAAGCGGATATCGAATCCGGATTTATTGAGCTTGATGTCAAAGCCGGTAAATATGATCAGGGATCAAGTGGACATTGTGAGCAATAATTGACAAAATATATTAAATAATTGACATTTTTTGTCACGGTTTAATCAGGCCATAATTTTAACCGCTTCCTGGAAAACGCTTCCGGGGTTCGGCTTTTTGACTAATTCTGTTCAACAGCAGATGTGCGAACGGTGGAAACAGTTAATGTACCAGGAGGTAACATGAATATAGGAACCAGTCTTTCTGCACTCAATGCATTTTCTGTCCAGATGAACGTCACGGCCAACAACCTGGCCAATGTCAATACCGATGGATATAAAAGCAGCAGTGTAGTCATCGAAAGCGGTCAGGGACAAACCGTAAAAGCCAATGTTATAATGGATAATTCACAAGGTCCCATGACTCCAAATAAATCGGCTGAGACTGGTGTAGAAAAATTGTCGAATGTGGATATGGTGAAAGAAATGACTCAATTGATCCCCACACAGTTTGGTTACGATGCAAATCTGAAGGTGATTGAAACCAGTCTTGAAATGCATGGCACCCTGATCAACATGATCGCATAAGGTCATTCCCATTCATGGCTCGCTTTATGCCGCCCTGTCATAATGATGGCTGATACAACGTTGCAAATCGGGTTCACTTCCGGCGAAAACGGTGGTGATCAGTTTACCCCTGAGCCTCGTCGTAGCCACTGGACAGGATCACCTTAAAGGAGCTTCCCTGATCGGGTTGGCTTGCCACTTCAATCCGGCCCCCCAATCCTTCCACCAGGCTCTGGCAGATATAGAGACCCAGCCCGGTTCCCTGAACGGATGTTTTTCTGGTATAAAACGGATCAAATATCCGCTTCATTGTTTTCTCATCCATGCCACACCCGTTGTCCTCTATCACAATGGTGCAGCGTTCCGGCTTACCGTCATCGATACTTACACACAATCTGATCCAGGAATCCTCCTTATCCGAAGCATGGGCGGCATTGATCAGCAGATTGACCAGTACCTGCTCGATAGCTTCGGGATCGGTCCGAACCGGCGGGAGATTTTCGGGTATAACCAAATGAAGGGATTTGACATTTTCCCGAATTTCTCCCCGACACATCGATACCGCGTGATCGATGACCGGCTTCAGGGCAACCGGGCGGAGTTCCAGTTTTTCCCGGTTTCTAGAAAAATTTATTAGCCCGGACACAGTGGAATTGATTCGTTGCGCGCCATGTTCGATGTTGTCCAGGAGTTTGAAAAGATCTTTACGGAAATCTTCATAAAGCCTGCCGAACACGTTGCGATTCGGATGATCCCCCATGTAGTCGTCGACGATGGGCATCAGCTCCTGCAGGTAATCCCTCAGAATGGGAAGGTTGAAAATGATGAAACCGTTCGGGTTGTTGATCTCATGGGCAATGCCCGCAACCAGAAGGCCGATGGATGCCAGCTTCTGGCTTTGCCGGAGAGCCTCGTCCGCCTGCTTTTGCCGGCTGATATCCTGGCCAATCAGGAGAAGGTGCGGTTTACTATCCGAAGAAAATGGAATCAGGCAGCCTTTAAGCGTTACATCTCTTCCGAAGGTTGTCACAAACTGAAACTCCAGATTCTCCCGGGGCTGATTGGTTTGTATCACCTCCTGGGCCGCGGTTAATAAACCCGATCTTTTCCAGGAATCAAGGTGATTGAGATTCTGCCGAAGAACCGCTTCACGGCTGGCTCCGATGATTCCCCCCACAGCTTCATTGGCCATTACACATTGTCCGGCAGCATCATAGACCAAGATGCCAAAGGGTGAAGCGTCAAAGATTTTCTGGATGAATTCCGAAACCTCGACAATGCGTTGCTCCGCACGCCGATGTTCGGTAATGTCGTGACCAATCGAAAATAAAAATATTTTGCCCTTGATCCGGACCGTACAAACAAAAACTTCAACCTCCCGAATCTGCCCATTGGACTTGCGATGTGAAAAAAAGAAATGTTCCTTCTGATTTGACAGAATAAGGGTGATCTTCTGAAATATCATATCCGGAGTCAGCATGCTGAAATCGGTGAGTTTTTTGGTGGTCATCTCGTCCCTGGCATAACCATAAAAAGAGCAGGCAGCCGGATTGGCATCAATAATATTCAGGGTTTCTGGGTCGATGAGCAGCATATTGGCATGACGGTTATGGAAGATACTGCGATATTTCTCCTCGCTTTCCTGAAGGGCCTGCTCGGCTTGAAGACGATCTTCGATCTCCTTTTGCAGAAGCTCGTAGTTCAAGGAAAGCGCCTGCGTCCGTTCTTTCACTCGGTCTTCCAGTACTTCGTGAGATTTCTGCAGTTTTTTATCATTTTCCATTATGGCATCAATCGCCTGCTGACGCTCCAATTCGCCGGCTGCGCGTACGGCGGCCATTTTCAGCATGGATTCCGCCAGGCGGGTGTTCTCAAGGGGGCGCCGGCCGATGACCGCAATCAGCCCAATCGGCTTTCCATCGAAGCTCCAAAGGGTGGCCCCGACATAACTTTCGGCCATCATTTCCTGGAGCACCACATCCTGTGGAAATAAATGCCGCACCTCCCTGTCAAAACAGCAGATCTCCTTGCCCACCACGTCACCGCAAGGGGTGTCTTTCAGGGTATATGACACATTATCTTCAAACTTTCCATCAAAGTAGATGGACACCGTCCGAGCTGAAAGCCCTTCCCCTTCCAGCCGATCGATGCAGACATAGTCCATATTCAGGCTCTGGGAAAGGTATCTTGATAGTGAATTGAAAAAGCCATCGCCTGAGTCAGTTGAACCACATTGCAGGAGAAATGACTGGGCATCTTCCAACTGTTTGCGTTCGGTGATATCGCGGCAGAAACTGACAAAGTTGCCGCCATTCATGTGCATATAAGTTGACGATATTTCTACATCAAAGACGCTTCCATCTTTCCTAAAGTGGCGTGTCTCAAAGATTTCCGACCCATTCGCAATGACGCGTCGGATGCGGGCCGCGGTTTCAGCCGGTTTCTCGGCAGCGTCGATATCCGAAATGCCTAATTTTAAGAGCTCGTCGCGCGCATAACCCGACATGCGGCAATAGGCCTCATTGGCTTCGGTGATTTTTCCTTCAGCGTCGATCACCCAGAAGCCGTCCGCCGTTGTCTGCAGAATGGTTTGCAGGTATTGCTCACGTTCAACGAGAGCCTCCTCGGCTTTCTTGTATTTGGTTATGTCGCTTATTACGACGCGAATCAAGGGATTCCCATTGACGTTTCGCACAACATTCGATTCAAACCGCGCCCAGAACTGAGCACGAACCTTTTTCACCATCCGCAACTCACAGGCCTGTGGTTCAACGGTCTCAAAGAGCTGTTTGCAGTGTAGGTAGTAGATATCCTGATCTTCCTTGTGGATGAACCGGGAGATCGGCTGTTTGATCAGTGCGCTTCGGGTTATGCCCAGTAGGGTAGCGGCGGTGAGATTAGCCTCCAGGATCAGCCCCTTTTCGCTGAGGGTGCAATAACCCACCGGCGCCAGGTCGTACATATCGAAATAGCGCTTCCGGGCTGCATCCAGTTCCGACTGGGATTGTCGCAACTCCTCGTTCTGCATCTCCTCAATCTGATGGACGCACAGTTCGGCGGCTTGTTCGGATCGGATATTCTTGCTTTTCATCGTGGGCTTCCTTCATTTTACGGCTGCTCATCGGAAGCCGAAAATATGTGTACACCTGCCGAAAGGACACTGTGTGTCATTAATAATGAGAATATTGATATTATTCTTTATGAAAGTGTCCACTTTTAGTCAACAATAGATCTTCTGCTGGCATCCTGCTTAAAAACCACTATTTCAATCTATTTTCCCGAAAGTCCCCACAGAAAGTCACCACATCAAGCATACAGGCTCTTTTACGACAATGTATCCGAGAGAGCCTGTTTTTTATCTGGCCACCCACAAAGTACCCCACCGCGTTTTCCCTTCTTTCATAACCTTCTTCTCAAAAGTTATCCACACCACCGTCACTTTACAGAACATATCATTCTGTTATTATTAAGTTAACATTGTATCCGGTTGCGTGACCCTGTCTCGATAGAGCGAGTGGAATCAATGACCCAAGGGATTTTTACGGATTCCACGGAATCAGACAAACATATACTAACCCCCTGCCCAGTGCGGGCACAACGAATGATGAAACTTGACTATTTTCATATAAAGCCGATTGAACGATATTTTGACGATTCACCTTCATAGAAATAGAGTGCATACTGATTGCCATTTTTGACAAGCCAGTATCCCTTCAATATTTTACCGCCATCAAATCTCTTGGAGAGCGGCGATCCGATCGTGCTAGTTTGCCATCCACCCATCAGCAGGGGATCTGGTTCATTCAAAACTTTGCAAAAGACAGCCGGTGTTGCAGAAACGGTCTCGGAAGTAATGTTGGGGGATGTATTTGAGTCGGCACAAACAGAGAAGGCAAAGAAGAGAACAGTTAAACTAATTCCAAGTTGCATTCAAAGGAATATTCCAGCAAGCATTCAGACCGAGACCGCGCAGGCAAGCGAAGCAGTGATGAGAGCGTACTTCATTACGTCAAGGAGCAGCACAGCGTAGCCGATTCAGTCCAATCCCCGCATGGGGACAAAGGTATCGGTTTGAATGCTTGATGGAATGAGTCCCTGACGAGGTTTTCCGTGAGATAGGGTTCGCCTTCTAAGAGGTGGACTCTTGGCGCATCAATTGATGCCGCCAAGTTTCGAAGCGCTGCAAAAGAAAACAATACATCATGGCGGCGACGCATACCGAAAAGATGGCACAAATCAGCGCGAACCCCATTGGCCATTCTGCAGTTGGTCGACAAAAACGGTTAAGGAACTGGTTGAAAAGCACCCACAGAAACATGTTGAGAATGAAATGAAGAAGATAGATCGGATACGAGAGTTCACCCACCTTTTTGTCAAGATGATCGGCTTTCCCAAGATAAAACAATAGACCGAGACCAAAGGGCCAGATGCTGTATGAAATTAGTACCCCATAAGCATATCCTACGATATTCCCCACTTGTCGTGAGGCAAACGAGTGGATGCCAATCAACGCCACTGCTGCAAGTAGCGTGTATATAGTGGTAAGATGACGGTGCAATCCCTTCCATGGTCTCTGTTTCAGGTAGCTGCGATAGAAGCGATAACCAAGCATGCCGAGAATGAAAAGAGTAATTTCGAACGGGAAAAAGCGATATCCCCACTGATCTCCTTGTAGTTTAAGGATTTCATACGCGAAGAATCGCATCGATAGGCTCAAGAAGGCCACTGCCATCAATGAAAATGAGGAAAACCGAGCGAGAAATGGAACGACAAGATAGAACATGAGTTCCAGTGATACACTCCAACACTGCGGTAGCAATTGATAGTGCCAGAGGGGGGCAGCATCGGTGATAAAGTTTGTGGTTATCCGAAGTGATTGGCCTGCCGGTTGACTCAGGAAGAGGATGACATCCTGGAAAAGAAGGGTGATGTTTGACACGGAGGCGAGCACAATTCCCGCCAAGCCGTTGTTCCTCGTCGCCCCGGAAAAGGGCTGAAGCGCCAAGTAATGATGAAATAGCACACCTGATAGCAGCGATACGGCGATTACGAACAAGACAGCCAAGTAATAGGGAACGAAAATGCGCAACGAACGGCTCACGTAAAATTGCTTTAGGGAAGTATATTTACCGTCAAGAATGAGGGCCATATAGAAGCCAGATATGATAAAGAAAATTTGAACAGATTGTGTCCCATCGAGCACGAATGGAAGATTCCCGACTGCGTGGCCGGTCACAATACACAACGCTAGGTACAGTCTTATAAATCCCATCGAGAAAGTATAGTCTCTTTGCCCATAAAGAGTTGAGCTATTCCGTTATGGTTCGCAGAAATTCGGATAAAAGCGAAAAAGTGGCCTGATTGCTTATTCTAAGTTGCATTCAAAGTAATATTCCAGCAAGTATTCAGACCGAGACTGAGAAGGCAAGCGAAGCAGCGGCGAAAGGGTACTTCTGTACGCCTATGAGCAGCACAGCGCAGCCGGCAAAGGTGTCGGTTTGAATGCGACATGAAATAATAATGCCAGCACGTTTCATTTGGTACACTCCTTTTATGAGTTCATCGAGGTTTGGATATTCTGAGAGCTGTTTTTTTATAACAGATTGAGTGTTATTTGCAAGAGGCTCAGTAGTTAATTATTTATTTTTAATAAACGTATGTGCGAAAAAGGAGAGGGAATTATCGGAAGATGTCGTAGGCACCGCCCATCTATGAATGGTTACCCAGTTGTTATGGATAACGATTGGTGCGGAGACCATAAATTAGATGAGAACAAAACTATCTGACAGCGTTGCACATTTACAACAAAATCCCCACCGCTGTTATGGCGATGAGGGTTAAATGCTTAAAATAATTGGTGGATCTGAACGGGATCGAACCGTTGGCCTCATGACTGCCAGTCATTTTTATGGCATTCCTTATCTATCCCCTGTTTTCACAATATAGTTGACAAATCAATAATTTATCAATAAACTCATTCCTAAAGTGTCCTTATAAATCCTTCTCTTTCAAGCATAAATACGGGACAGATGCGGGACAGATTATTACCATTTGAGGGCATGAGGAAACATCATGAGGCGCATTAAAACCAAAATTCAGGGCGTGAGATACCGGGAACATGCCAGTCGTAAACATGGATTACAGCCTGATCGTTACTTTATCATCCGGTACCGGGTTGACGGCAAGGAAAAAGAAGAAGGCTTGGGTTGGGCTTCACAGGGTTGGACGGTTGCAAAGGCTGCGGATACACTGGCCGAGTTAAAAATGAATGCCAGAACTGGAACCGGAGAAAAGACCCTGGGCGAAAAACGGGAAGCCGCTGAAGCTGTAAAACAGGCAGAGCTTGACCGACTAAGGGCAGAGCAGGAAGCGGCGGAAATCGAACTGAAAGAAAATGTTCCCCTGTCTGTGATTTTCAAGGCTCAGTATTTGCCACATGCCCGTGACAATAAAAAGCCGAGATCAGTTGAGACCGAAGAACATCTTTTCAAGAACTGGATAGAGCCTGTTGTCGGTAAAAAACCATTGAAAGATATTACCGCTTTTGACTGCGAACGGATCAAAAAGCGAATGCGCACCAAAGAGAAATCAGACCGAACGATTGAATACACGCTTGCAGTCCTGCGGCAGGTTTTCACCTGGGCCAGAAAGTTCAAGGTCTATGTGGGGCCTAATCCACTGTTAGATGTTGATAAACCGAAATATGATAACCGGAAGCAGCGTTTCTTAACCCGTGATGAAACAGATCTGCTGATGAATGCCCTAAAATTAAGGAGTCGGCAGCTTTACCAGATGGCCATGATCAGCCTTCACACCGGGTTTAGGGCGGGAGAAATCTTTTCTTTGACCTGGGGGGGTATAGATATTGACCGAGGTTTGATAATGCTGATGGATACGAAAAACTTTGAAACCCGGTATGGATTTATGACCGAGGCATTAAAACAGGAACTCATGACCCTGACACCGGGTAAACCATCTGAACTTGTTTTCAAGAACGAGAACGGCGGCAAGATCGAAAGCATTTCATATACCTGGGACCGGATAGTTGATAAATTGGGGTTCAATGACGGCGTTGAGGATCGGAGGATGAAATTTACTTTTCATGGACTGCGACACAGTTTCGCTTCAAACCTTGTGGCCATTGGGGTTGATCTGTTCCGGGTTCAACAACTGCTTGGACACAAAACACCGAAGATGACGCTCAGATATTCACACATGAGACCGGATGACCTGCGGGAAGCAATCAACCAAATGGAGGCAGCAATGAACCAGACAAAGACGGCTGAAGTCATTCTCATTTCTGGCATGGGGTAATGCTCCTATGGGTGCAAAGGAACATAAAAATGCTCACCGAAGATTTGATAAAGAAACCTGAAATAAATATTGACAAAGCAGGCGGGATGAACCAAATTAAGAATAACAGACCCGCCACGCCTATCCTCCTCATGAGTGATGCGCACCCCGGCGGGTAATTTTTTATGTCACAAATTAAAGAGCCCTTCACTAAACCATCCCTTACCCTTGACGAGCAGGCTGATTTGCTGGCTTCCAGGGGGCTTTACATTCCCGACAGGAACCGTCTCCTCCATTATCTGAAATTTATCGGCTATTACCGACTTTCAGGTTATTGTCTCTTTTATCAAGCCGACGATCTTCACCATTTCAAGACAGGCACGACCTTTCAGGATGTGCTTGACCTCTATATTTTTGATCGCGAACTGCGGTTGCTGGTCATGGACGCAATCGAAAGAATTGAAGTGGCGGTTCGTTCCTGCATCTCCAATACCATGAGCCGTCATCATGGACCACACTGGTTCATCAACGAAAGCCATTTTATTCAAGATGATCGATTCCGGCATGTTGAACTGATTGCCAAGATCAAGCGAGAGACTGGCCACCCCAACAGCCCCACTGGTAATGCCAAACGGAGGGAAATCTTTCTTGAGCATTATTATTCAAAATATAATGAGCCAGAGTTGCCACCATGCTGGATGGTCGCGGAAGTCATGCCTATCGGCACTTGGTCCCTGGTTTTTTCTCATTTAAAAGGCAACGCAATGAAACAGGAAATATGCGAACCATTTGAGATTCATTACAAGGTAATGACCTCATGGCTCCATTCTGTCAACTATATGCGAAACCTTTGCGCTCATCATTTGAGGATTTGGAACAGGAGTTTCAGCATTACTCCCATGAAGATGAAAAAATATAAAAAATATTTCAGCAGTTCGATGTCATTTTATGACCAGGCCGTTGTCCTGCATATATTGATGTCGGTGATTGCCGATGGTTCCAGATGGCAGAAAAGACTGGCGGATCTGTTTGACAAACATGCGAGTGTGCCGATTCAAGCCATGGGCTTTCCGGCCGATTGGCGGGATGATCAATTTTGGAGAATAAACCGATGAGCGGCAAAAATAATTTCCATAGCTGGCCGGGCCGGATGATGCCATGACCCAAAAAGAAAAATTGCATGAGAAGATAAAGAATAATCCGGGAAATGTCATATTTGATGACGCTGTAACATGGCTTTTGTCCTGGGGGTTCACAGATAGAGCAGGGAAAGGCAGTCATAGAGTTTTTACACATCCTGACTACAACGGGAAATTGACATTCCAGAGAGTAAACGGCATGGCCAAGTCATACCAGATCAAACAGGCGTTGAAAGCAATAAAGGAAATCAATCATGAATAAACCATTTTATCCGGCAATCGTTTTTTACAGTGATGAAGATCAGGGATACATTGCCAAAGCGGTTGACCTGAAAGGCTGTTCAGCTTTTGGGGAAACACCGGAACAGGCATTGAAGGAACTTGAAACGGCTGTTGAGTTGTGGCTTTCAGTTGCAAAAAACGATCATGCAGAAATTCCGGGGCCTTCACCCATTACAGCGTTTGGTTAAACAGTTTCATTTCGTATTGGGGATAGTCCGGGAGTAATTAACCCGGATGACAAGGCCGTTACCCTGAACGGCTTTCCCTATTTTCTCTTTCAGGAACCATTACAGGAATTGGAATCATGAAAGAATTGCTGCAATCTGAGAATATTCAAATTAAGATAAAAGCCGATGAGAAAGCGCTAAAATGCTTCAAAGAATTGCACGGTCTGCACATACAAAAGGGGCCTGACGATTTGATTATATCCGCGCAGGACTGCAATTTGAATTTCAGGACTACATTTGAACCTGGGCCGGGAGTCAGTCAAAACATTCATTGTATTATTGCTGGGGAACCAGTTGTTTTACTTGAAATGGATTTGACGTCTAAAGACTGGCGGGCCTTTGCTGATAGGCTGACAGCACGCAATAACGCGCGGATCATGTATGAGGCCACTAAAAAAGACATTGAAAAGATTTTGCATGAGCAACGAACAACCAGTGAAAAGACACGGCTTGAATTTGAGAAGTCCGGCGACCCTAAAATTATTATTGACTATGTCAAACGCGATTTTACCGGCGAAACGATAAAAGAACCCTGGGTTGCAGAAGTACTTGCCAGTTGGAAGCGCGATAAAAACAACGATTTGATAAGCAAGATGTTTTTCCCAAAAGGGCGAGCGGAAACCCCATATTCCGAACTTCTTGAAAACCTAATTTTTGTTGACCGGATCGACCAATACAGAGCCGAGCAAGGAACTTTAAAGAGCGCAATTCTTACTGAAATGCGACGAGTGGCAGATGGTGAAGTTGATTTTCAAGAATTTGATAGACTAAAGAGCCAATATGAGCGTTTCAAAAAAATCCCGACAATTTGCAGAGCAATCGAAGGGCCTGGCCATTATGAGATGATTCTTTATGCAACAAAGATTACATTGGGCGAGCAACCTATTGGGCGAGCAACCATGAAATATAAATTCCCAAAAAAATAACCATTCCCAAAACATCGAAGTCCAGAAGCCTACTTGTTAAAACAAGCGGGCTTTTTTTATTCCCATTTCCCGTGACAGGTTTTTTAAATACGGGCATTTAAAAAACTCGCATATCCTTTACATTCAGTATGTTATCAAAGTATCCTATAGGCACTTGAAGCGATAAACCTAAATCAAAGGATACTTATCATGACCGAAATCGAAAAAAACATTGAAGCGATGGCTACCAGATGGCCTTCACCTGTTGTTGCACGGAAAGCCATTAAAGAATTTTCCGGCGGCATTCTTTCACAGAAAACCCTTGCGAATGAAGATTGCTTGGAAGCTAATAAAAACTGACCCACCTGTGCTCAAATAAATTGACCCAGGCGATGCACAGTTGTTTGTCAATTTTGAGAATGAAAATGAAAATCTGGCTTCTAACGCACTGACAGAGAAGAC
>Ga0268283_1000105_pt1 | contig 82727 bp, 81 predicted proteins | sample saktaG_13_FD_190140 | JGI IMG/M metagenome (GOLD analysis project Ga0268283, IMG submission 190140) | Saline water microbial communities from Sakinaw Lake, British Columbia, Canada - sak_2013_06_06_36m | ecosystem: Environmental > Aquatic > Non-marine Saline and Alkaline > Saline ...
GCTCAAAAAACTCATTAAACTGCACCAAGGGTTGGCTTTAAAAAGGAAAGTAAAATTGATAGATGAGCAGTTAGATAACTATAATAAAAGATGATATTTCAGCCTCTATTTTTTTTCATTACGCCGATTAAGGGTATTAATCATATCAACTTATGATACAATTAAACCATGCAAACGTATCAAACCTATATTTGGCAAAATAATAACTGGCCACACTTTACTTATGACCTGACACAATTTCAGACTCTCTTACAAGAGATCCGATATCAGCAAGGACTGCTCGATGGTATATGCAAAGGATTGAGCGAAGAACACTTGCTTGAGATGCAAAGCGAAACGCTTGCACTCGATGCCGTAACCACTTCTGAGATTGAGGGCGAAATACTCTCACGAGACTCGGTCCGATCGTCCATCTTTAAAAAACTTGGTATTTCGTATGAAACACAAGATCGTTCTACCGTTCAAACCGATGGATTAATCGATATTCTCCTTGATGCCTCCAGAGATGCCCAAAAAACTTTTGATGAAAATAGATTATTCTCCTGGCATGCAGCACTTTTCCCAAATGGATACTCCGGTATGCACAAGATCAATGTCGCATCCTATCGAGGAGAAGAACCGATGCAGATTGTTTCAGGACGTATAGGTAAAGAAAAAGTTCATTATATTGCACCTCCACGGGAGAATGTCGAAGAAGAGATGAGACGCTTTTTCACTTTTCTTGAACATCCCAATGATGAAAACGGTTATGTACGCGCTGCGATTGCTCATCTATGGTTTGTCATCATTCATCCAATGGACGATGGAAACGGACGTATTGCACGGGCATTGTCAGATATGATGCTCAGTCGAGCGGAAAATAGCTCTGTGCGTCTATATTCGATGAGTTCAGCAATCAATGATAGTCGACGAGGTTATTATGATGTTTTAGAGCAGACGACTACCGGCATCATGGACATTACTGCATGGATAGGATGGTTTTTAAAGACCGTTCTTATCGCGCAGCAAAACGCCCACGGAACAATCGAAAAGGTTGTAGCCAAGGCACGATTCTGGCAGCTTCATATCCACACCGATCTCAATCCTAGACAGAAGAAAGTACTTAATCGCCTTTTAGATGCCGGCAAAGAAGGATTCGAAGGTGGAATGAATGCTCGAAAATATGCTTCACTATGTGATTGCAGCCGTGTTACCGCGAGTCGTGATTTGAGTGATCTATTAGACAAAGGATGCATCATCAGCCGTGGAGCAGGTGGACGAAGTACCGGTTATGATATTGATTGGGGATCAAAATGAATTCTCAGACGCAGCAATTTTACGAAAATCACTCTCATGATCTGATAGAACGATACGACTCTGCGGATATGTCAGAGCTTCATCAATTACTTGCCAAACATATTCGACCTAATAGTAAAATCATTGATATCGGGTTTGGATCGGGACGTGATTTAGCATTTCTTCAATCCAATGATCATGATATCTATGGCATCGATCCGGTTGAAACATTCGTAACTCAAGCTCAACATCGTTTTACCGATATTCGTGAGCATTTTAGAGTCGGTTCTTTTCTCTCCTCAGATATTCTATCGGATTGGTTAAACTCATTCGATACAGTTATTTCTATAGCCGTATGGATGCATTTAAAAGCCCATGAGCGTCCAAAAGCGATTGAAACTATCAAAGCACTAGTAAAACTAAACGGGATTGTTATATTGAGTTTTTCACTCGGTGGGCGCGATAGTGATGATGGACGCCATTTTGAGCCGTTGGAACTCCAAGAGGTGATCGATGAATTCAACGATGCAGAATTCTCCGTGATCGAGTCGGTATGCACACAAGATTCATTGGGACGTGACTCTATCCAATGGGCTACGGCGGTATTTAAACGATGATCGACGTCGATGCACTGAAACAAATCAGCTTTATTGTCGAAAACGATAAAACTTCCAGCACTTACAAATACGTATTACTAAAAAGTGTTATCGATGCTTCACAGCGCTATGATCATCTCATACGAGTTGAAGATTCTCGTGCACATATCCCTCTTGGATTGATAATCGAACGATGGATATTTGATTATTTCCCTTTTGTTTTTAAAGGGATTCGTCAACAGCACAGTCAAACCTCCCAAATCCTCAACAAGCCGATCGAAGAAGCCTATGAAGAGATATTTAACCTGTTACGGCTCAATCGTAATGATCCATGGGAACAAGCTTATAAAGCGATGCAATCAGCATTTAAAAATACGAACCAATCCTCAGCCATTGCCAAAGCTTTTCTGTCCCTTGCAAAAGAACTGGCAAAGACGATTACCACTATGCCGATGAAGTTTATCGGTAAAGAACATTATGAGCTGTTTCAACCCGATAACACCCAATACGGTCGAATTAAACTTCAAAATACGCAAAGCTGTAATATCCTTTTTCTGACCCAAGAATTTGGGTACTTCTCTATTAGTGAGACCCATTACAATATCTTTCGCTATCTCGGTCAAAACCTTTATGGGACTTCAACGATAGCATTGAAGTGGAAAGAAAAGACGGATGTGTTAAATGGTCAGACTTATGAAGTAATGCATATCATTGATCGGCTCTCAAACGATGATTTAGCGATTGAACGTGATACCAGTGATATACGTTCTATTTTGGAAGATGGGATGGAGTGTGTCTGGTCGGGTAAAATCCTCACTCCTAAAACAAGCGATATCGATCATGTATTGCCATTCTCGGTATGGTATAACAACGATCTTTGGAATCTTTTACCTGCCGATAAAAAAGTCAACAACCAAAAGCGAGATAAGATCCCATCGCCTGGGCTTATTGAAAAACGCGCAGATATCATTATCGATTACTGGAAACGATACGAGCAAAAATGGAATAGGCGTTTTAACAATGAACTCGATGTTTCGCTACTAAATAGCGATCAATCAGCTAGATCTCATGATTCAGCGATCGAGTCTCTCATTCAAAAAGCTGGTTATTTGATTTATGATCGGGGATTTAACTTATTCGATGGATGAGGGTAAATCAAAATATTATCGGATTAAGCTAGTAGTATTCAAAAAAACAAACTGATTGGAGTTAAAATAGACTCATCTTTGGTCATTTCATAGTTCCTCCAAAGTGTAAATTTCTTCTTTGAATTTAAACATGATCTCTTTGCTCAAATAATCTTTCTCTATTGAGATAATTCGGATCAACTCTTCTATTTTGCTTTCAAATTGTTGCTGATTAACTTCAAAATGTGCGATTTGTTCAATCATCTCATCTTCCGAGAGGTTACCTTTGTCCACATTGTTATATTCCATCTCATGCCCGTGTCGAAGGCTATGAAAAGCCATTCGAAGTTTATCAGTTCCATACAAAGCTTGATCGAGATATAAATCACGAAGCTCTAAAAAGAATTTGTAGAATTCGATCTCATATCGGGGCTTATCTCTCATTTTCAAAAATGTGAGGTATTTTGATCGCTTTTCAATCAGAGCATTGAGGGGATTATAGAGATTTTTGAGTTTTTCTTTCGCCTTATCGTAACGACGATTACGTGAGTAAATATAATATGCCATGCCTGTGCTGAATAAGACAGCAAAAAAAGGGAGTAGGGTATTACAGTTGGTGAACACTAAAACATCCTTTTATATTTCGACCATTCGGAGACGATGACCCAATCGCCTATGACTTCGAGAGATTCGAGGTATTTTTCGGAAATGGTCATATTTTTTCTTTCTATTTAATATGTGTCTATTTTGATTACGGCAACAGCGGCAATCCTAGCTCTTTTAAAAACTCATTATGTTTGTTGGTTGATTTGATGATGCTATCTTCCAATGTAACCAATGTAGTATTTACTTCTTTTAAATCGATCTCTTTATCCGCCACAGCCGTGCTGATATAGCGCGAGATATTGAGGTTATACCCCTCACGTTCGACCTCTTCCATCGATACGCGACGAGAATAGCGATCTTCCTCTTTACGATACTGATACGTCGAAATGATTTTTTCAATGTCTTTCGGGCGTAGTTTATTTTGACGTTTCCCTTTTTCAAAATGCTCACTGGCATTGATAAAGAGGACATCATCGGATTTTTTACATTTTTTAAGCACCAAAATACAAACAGGTATCCCCGTAGAAAAGAACAGATTAGACGGCAACCCTATCACTGTGTCGATGTTACCGTCTTTGAGGAGTTTCGTGCGGATACGCTCCTCGGCACCGCCTCGAAACAGTACCCCATGAGGCAGGATAATCGCCATCGTCCCCTCTTTACCCAAAAAGTGAAACCCGTGGAGCAAAAAGGCAAAATCGGCGGCGGATTTGGGAGCAAGACCATAGTTTTTAAAACGGAAATCTTCACCCATCGCATCGGTGGAATCCCATCGGTAGCTAAAAGGGGGATTAGCGACAATCGCATCAAACGCCATTTTTTTAGCGGGATTGGATTCTCTCAGCATCTCCCAATCATTTAGGAGGGAATCACCGTGATGAATCTCAAACTCGTTATCTTTGACCCCGTGCAGGAGCATATTCATCCGTGCGAGGTTGTAGGTCGTGATGTTTTTCTCTTGTCCGTAAATTTTACCGATACCATGCGAGCCTAATTGCTTGCGTACATTGAGGAGTAACGACCCCGACCCACACGCGAAGTCAAATACCCGTTCGAGTTTTTTCTTTTTGCCCGTGGTCGGGTCTTGGCTGTCGAGCGTCACTATCTCGGATAGAATACTTGAGATTTGTTGAGGGGTATAAAACTCTCCCGCACTTTTACCTGAACCTGCGGCAAACTGTCCTATGAGGTACTCATATGCATCGCCTAAAACATCGTTATTTGTAGAAAATTTTCTAATTCCATCAGCAATTTTTGTAATGATAGTACAAAGCTTATCATTTCGTTGTTTATAATTTTTACCTAACTTTTCAGAATCAAGATTGACTTCCGAAAACAACCCTTGAAAATTACTTTCAAACGATTCGTTTTCGATATATTTGAATCCTTTTTGCAACGTATGCAGTAATTCTTCGTTTTGGGTACGCGCTAACTCAGCGATAGCACTCCAAAGATATTCGGGCTGGATGACATAATGTACCTTGCGACGCATCTGTTTCTCAAACTCTACTATATCAGCAGGGTTTGTGTGATACCAGAGTTGAAGGGGTGAAATAGTCGTGTCGCTATTATCGGGGTAATCGCTACCTAACTCTTTTTTTACTGCACTCTCGTAGTTATCTGAGAGGTAGCGTAAAAACAAAAATGAGAGCATATAATCGCGGAAATCATCGGCATTCATCGCCCCGCGTAAATCATCAGCAATCGCCCACAGTGTCGCCCCTAATAGTCTTTGTTCTTGTTCACTCATGAGTTTACACCTTTTTAGACTTGAAAATTATATTTAATAAATAAACCATTTAATATTTCTTTAAAATCATTTTTATTATCTGGTGATACGGTATCTGATTCATAATAGAAAATATTTTTATGTGATAAAACATTTATCATATTTGGAATTTTTTCATTATGAATGCCTATTTGTTGTAATACATATGCAAACTGTCCAACACCTAAGAATGAAGCTATATTTTCTAAAACTTGTCTTAATAACACAAAATGAAAGCCATATATTTCATCATCATCTTGGGCTTTTTTTAATTTTTTCAATAGATGTAAATGATATAGAAATACACTTTTTTCAAATTTATCAAGTGATAGAGTGTTATCATCATTTCGATTTAACATATATGATTTAACATAAGATTTGTCTCTTTCTCTTTTCTTAAATTGTGACGCCTTTTCACCTTTCTTTAGCCAATTATATAAAATAGAAAACAATCCAATATGATGTGTTGTAATTATTATTTTTCTACTTTTGAAATATTTTTCTATCAAATCAAAAAGTGTTATAGCAGTTACAAAAATATTATGATCATCTAAGCTTGATACAGGGTCATCAATAAAAAAATGTTTAGACTGCTCATCTGCCCAGCCTTCTACTTCAAATAATGCCAAGAAAAAACACCAAACAAATATACGTTCTTCCCCCCGAGAAATTTTGATATTAGTCTCTGCGTCCTCTTTCATAAAAAATGCAACAGTTTTAATTCCCTTTTCTGGATCTTCATCCATTTCAAATCTAAAGTCGAATTTTGGATTATACGGTTTTAATTTTTCTTGAATAGCATCTTCAGTTAATAAACTGTGAAATTTACTTAAACTACTTGCTTGTACAGTTAAATGAATATTCTCACCATGATTTTCTTCATCATTATCCCACAGAAAAAGGTCTTCACTAAAGGCATTATAGTAGACTCCTGCATGTTTACCATCGTTTAATCTTTTTGTTTCATCCTTATAATTTACCGAAAGTCTTGTTTTTCCAGTTGCATTAAAAGCATACACCAAAACAATATTTTCTTCTAAATTGACTAATTCATTTACAATATCTGGAAAGTTCATATACTTAATTATCCTTTATTGGTTTATTTGGAAAAAGCTGTTGCATCAGAGCTTTTTTATGCTCTTTAAGGACTTGGACTTTTGCGGTTTGTGAAGTGATGAGTTCATCGATTGAATTTAAACAATCGGCGATTTTTTGTTGTTCTTTAGGGCAAGGAAAATATGCTTTTATTGTTTTTACACTTGAAAAATTAACATATATTTGGGTGCCACCTTGTGACATTTTAAATACTTTTTTGCGAATCATGTCAGAATTTAGCATATACCAAGCATACAATGGAATTAAGTCTGATTTAACTACTAATCTTTCACTTCTTTGGTTATATATATATTTATCATTTTCATAAATTAGTAATGTAGCACCGATAATATCTCCCGATAAAGTTTTATCGTTAAGTACCATTACCAAATCATTTTTATTTAATAGTTTAGATCGCGTTATTTCGTTTAGTTCTACTCTCTGACCTTTATCAATATATTTTCCATCTTTAGAATAATTCCCAATGGAAATAAAATTATAATTTCCGTCATTTACAGTATATTTTTCTAATGCAGTACCGCCAAAATTGTCAAAACATTCAGCTACTTTTTTGCTTTGATATTTATCTTTAAATGCAGGGAACCGGAGTTTCGGAACACTCTCCTCCTCGGAGGGGAAAAGCTGCTTCATCATGGCATTTTTATGTTCTTTGAGGGCTTGGGCTTTTTGGCTTTGTGCGGTAATGAGGTCATCAAGAGAGGTGAGACAATCGGCAATTTTTTTTTGTTCATTTTGTTCATGTGGGACAAATAAAGGATATTGCTTTATGAGAGCAATATCACCTCTTGGCATCTTGACACCTTTTGCACCAGCCATTACAAAGTCAATAAAAGCATCATTTTTCAAGTTATATGATAAGAATTGTTGATTAATATTTTCACTTGCACGAATTACTATCACATCATTTGAAGCACCACCCTCAAAATCAGCAACCCAAATTTTTTTTAAATATGGACGAATGTTCGATACAAGAATATCACCTGCACGAAACTCTGTGGCAGAGCCAGCAGGAGGCAATGTGTTAGTTTTTTTAAATCCTGCAAAATCTTGTAAGATATTTTCTGTACTAATATATTTTTTTCCATCTAAACTAGAAAGGGGAATTTTTTTATTGACAAAATTAGCAGTTTTGTGAAGACTTTTTTCTTCCCACTCAGGGGCACCAATAAACTCAGGAAATCGCAATTTAGGGATATTTTTACTCATATGCACTCAATCCCGAAATCTCTTGCTCACCCGCTAATTTTCTAAGTATGGGGATCAAATCTTCCATAATCTCCGACTCTTTTTTGGCTCTTACTTTCCATCCCAACTCTTGCGGAGCTAACAAATCACTCAACAGTTCCCCATCGAAAATAAAGCGGTTCATTATCAACTCGACAAAATCACTAAAGGCTTTTTTATCAATACCGTGCTTGGTTGCTATCTCATCGAGTTTATAGGCGGATATTTGGGCTTTGAATTCTTCATACCCTGTTTTGATCTCTTCTTCGCTCAGACCTGAGCCTACTTCTAGCGTGTTGATATACGCCGCTATGTCTTCTCGTTCACCCAAGAATTTCGCATCAGAGTCGATAATCCCGATCAGTTGCTCTTTGGTCATTTTTTGTTTTTTGGTGGTTTGGGTGTATCGTGCGATCAGATTCATAATAAAATCATAATCGACCACCGCAGAGGCAAAAAGGACAAACTCGAAATCAAGCTGATCGATGGTATTCGATGGATCGGTATTTTTGCCTTGTTTCTCTCTGAGTCGCTGTGCTGTCTCTAAATACATCCCTCTAAACGCTCGGAGGGTATCGTTAGGGATGACACTCTCGATGCTCTCTTTGTTCTCATCATTCAAATCGGTGTATTGGTCGAGTTGCGTTTTGAGACGTTGTACCTCTTTGAAAAGGTTGATAAACTGCCCTCTCGCCTCGTCGCCTTTGAGGTTGGATACGGCTTCGGGTTTGTTTTCTAACCCTTGTGAATTCATAAATTTCTCTAATGCACTCACGGCAATACCCAATTTATCGATGACAACAGGGGCAGAATCGACGAGCCATATATCTTTAGCAGGTTTAGCCGATTTGCCAGAGAAGAGTGCTATCGCTTCTTCCACCTCGGCTTGTTGTCCTCTGAAATCGAGGATATTACCGTAGGGTTTCGTATCGTTGAGGATTCGATTGGTGCGGGAGAATGCTTGGATAAGTCCGTGGTATTTGAGATTTTTATCGACATAGAGGGTGTTTAGATATTGGGAGTCAAACCCTGTAAGGAGCATATCGACGACGATGACAATATCGATTTTATTTTTATGAGGATAGTCTTTGTTGGGGTATTTGTGATCTTTGATCCGTCTTTGGACATCTTGGTAATAGAGGTCGAAGTTGGCTAGATTATGATTGGTGCAAAATTGGGCATTGTAATCATCCATGATACTTTTTAGGGCTTCTTTTTTCTCATTGGGTGCTACGGAGTTATCCTCTTTTTCTTGCGGTAAATCTTCTTGGAGCTGTTTGACATCACTGTTCCCCTCTGCGGGAGGAGAGAAAACACACGCGATATTGAGCTGGGTGAACTCCTCATCGTTTTGGACTCTATAAGATTGTAGCTCTTTGAAAAGGGTGTGGAACTCTATCGCCTCATTGATCGAAGCGGTTGCGAAAACGGCATTAAATTTACCCCCTGACGTTGCTCCGTCGTGTTTGTCCAAAATCGCTTCTACAATCGCTTTTTTGGTGATGGTATCGCCTGTTTTTACTTTGGCATCGGGTTTGTAATAATCGATATGAAATCGCAAGACATTCTCATCATCGATGGCATTGGTGATTGTGTAGGCGTGTAGTTCTCTCTCGAAGACATCTAACGTCGTTTTAAAACTTCCATCCGTCCCGTCGATTTGTTTATAGGTTGCATTCTGCTCAAAAATCGGTGTCCCCGTAAAACCGAAAAGTTGGGCTTTCGGGAAGAACTCTTTGATCGCTTTGTGGTTTTCACCGAACTGTGAACGGTGGCACTCATCGAAAATGAAAACGATCCGTTTATCGCTGAGAGGTTTTAGTTGCTCTTTGTATTTTTTGACATTATTATCATCCAGTGCTAGCCCTAATTTTTGAATGGTAGTAACGATAACTTTATCGGCATAATCGCTCGATAGAAGTCTTTTAACGAGTGTATCGGTGTTGGTGTTCTCTTCGACGCATTTTTCTTGGAATCGGTTAAACTCTTCACGAGTTTGGCGGTCTAGGTCTTTTCTATCAACCACAAAAAGGCATTTCTCTATGTCGGGGTTGTCTTTTAAGAGGGTGGAGGCTTTGAACGAGGTGAGCGTTTTACCGCTTCCCGTCGTGTGCCAAATATAGCCGTTACCGCAGTTTTCATGGATACACTCTACGATTGCCTTGACCGCATACATTTGATACGGTCGCATCATCAACAGTTTTTGCTCAACCGCGACCAAAACCATATAACGGCTAATCATTTCTCCTAAAATACACTTGCTCAAAAAGTGCTCGGCAAAATTATCAAGACGGGTGATTTTAGTGTTCTCTTTATCGGCAAAGCGGTAAATAGGTAAAAATCGCTCATCCGCATCAAAACTAAAGTGACGATTATTGTTGTTTGCGAAATACCACGTATTCGTATGATTGCTCACGACAAACAGCTGAATAAACGAAAGGAGTGTTTTGGTGTAGCCGTTACCCGGATCATTTTTATAATCAACAATCTGTTGCATCGCACGACGAGGGCTTATTTCTAACGTTTTAAGTTCGATTTGTACGACGGGGACACCGTTGAGAAGTAAAATCACATCATAGCGATGATGGCTGTTGTCGGTACTCATACGAAGCTGATTAATCACCTCAAAGCTGTTTTTGCACCAATCTTTGATATTGACAAGGGTGTAATATAGAGGCGTACCGTCATCTCTCTCAAAACTATTACGTTCTCGTAGAATCTTGGCGGAAGCAAAAACATCGCCCGTGATAATACTATCCATCAGACGAGCAAATTCTGCATCACTAAGATTGACATGGTTGAGCTCTTGAAATTTTTGTCGGAAGTTTTGATTGAGTGATTCACGGTCACGAATATCAGGACGATAAGCATATTTCAAATCTTCTAGTTTTTTGATAAAGTCTAGCTCGATTTTATTTTCTTTTATCATCCGTATATATCCTAAGTAATGCTTTGTAGTGTCTAAATACTATGTAACTAAATGAAACTATATTATTTTTTTATCGCTGCTTAAATATTAATATAGGAAGGATACCATTTTTACTTACTATGTACGCTTTTATATAATAAAGTTAATTCTGATATAATTATTTCAGTTTAAAAAAAATCATTTTAAAAATCGAGCCATATTTTAAGTGTGAATTGGATTCCCCATCTTTCCTTAAAAATTAAAAGGATATATTTTCATGAGAAGTCTTGCTAATGCCGTGTAGAAGTATTATCCCTGAATTGGAAGTTATTAGAGCTCATAACATCTCATCATTAGGACTATCAGGTAATTTAACAAGACCAAGTGATTGTCAAAGTCACAGACGTTTTGATGTTATCGATTTAAAAAATACAAATCATGAAAGTGTATTAGATCGAGAAATTGCTTTTGAGTTTTTCCTTAATTCTCAACTTTTAGGTAGTGTAGGAAATGGAAAAGTTGCAAAATTAGGTACTATTCGAATCAAAGAAGCACAAAAAGTTAATGGTATCGGTAAAGAAATTCATGCTCAACATCTATTAGTCTTAAGTCAAAATCAATTCAAGGAAATTCAACTAAAAGCAAAATGGGATGGTGTTATTGTATGGCCATCATTATTTTTTAAATTCAGAAATGAAGATGATGAAGATGAATTAATTGAACATATATCAGTTTATATGTTGGATGTTTTAGGATTTCCTCGTGCTAAAGTTAGTAGAATTCTTGATCAGTATGATGGAATGCAATCTATCAATTCCCATTTAAAACCTAATGGTAAAACATGGTTTACTGAATGGTATCAAGGTACAAATAGAACATTGCAATATGAAATGTATAAGGAAGTGTCATGAGTGTCAATTTTGAACTTTTTGAAGTCAAGACAGTAGATTCCGATGAAATACTTTTTAGTGCTTTCGTTCGTGATGAAAAAACTTATCGCATTACCGCTGATTTAACTGGTAGATTTAAAAAGAAATTTTTAAACATCATGAATGGTCTATACAAACATATGTATGTCAACCAAAATACCGAAGAATCCCATGAATACACTATTGATGAAGGGGATGCTTTAGCTAATTTGAGAAAATATTCTTCGGATTGTGCAGAATTTTCACATACGATCGTTACGCTCTCACCTTCCAATATTTCGCATCAATATACACTTCATTTTTATGGAAGTGACTATAATATGAGTAAAGGTATGGAACCTAAAGCTGCACATAGAGCATATGACTTTTTTTATGAACTAGGAAAAATATCTCAAATGAGAATTCCAGCAAATAATTATTTAAGTCAAAAACCATCAGAATTTACGACAGCAGAAGCAGCAAGCTTGAAACTTGAAATGTATAGTTCCGTAGAAATGGTAGATTTTAAAATTGTATTTAAACAATTATTAGAAGATATCAAGAATGGAATGCTAAGTAGTGAAGCCGTTTTAGCTGACCGATATAAAATGTACAAGCGATTACTATCACATTTTAAAGAACTAGTGAAGTTTACTAATCTTGATTTACTTACAATCACAATCGATGGAGAGAGTGAAGAATTAACTAATTTTAAAGCAATATCAGAATTAAGTAATAATGTATATGGTGCATCTATATCAGGACAAATGGTAATTCAGAGTGTCCATGATTATTACAGAGATGATGCTCTTGATGGATTAGTTGTTGACACATTAAGTTTTTCTCAAATTACTACATGGAAATATCCAAAAAATAATGTACTGAGTAAGTTTTTACATAATGCTAAAGGGGAACAAGTTTTACTCATAGGGAATACTACAGGTGAAAATTTAAGAAGTTTGGTATCAATTGAATTTTTAAATGATAATTTCTCTCTTACAGATGAAGATGAACAAAATTTGAAAGATGATGGATTTGCAGTTATAGGCAAGAAAATTCTTTTATAGCGTGTTTGTATTCACTGATATATAAAATTTCCTTGCAATTGAAAATAATTTTAGACGCGTTAGTAATTCATGCATAATTCATTTAATGTACTTTATAATGTACTTTTTAACTATAAAATCACCTAATATATGGTAAAATAGGGACTAGAATGTAGTGCCCACTGGTACCACGAGATTAGCCTATATTTAGGGCTTTCCCTTTAACTTCTTTTTCATTTGTGCCCGTTTTGAGCTCAAGCAAATCAAATTTTTCTTCGATTTTTATCTCTCGATATGTTTTATGACATACAAAAGTGTACCATTAATACAAGAAGTGAAACTTGGTGTAATAAAAAAAATAGTGGCTGATAAATTAAGCAAATTTACCTATTTTAGGAGTTATATTTCGGAAAATGTGCAGATTTCAACACTTCGCTCGCATGTTTTAGCTATACTTGATATTATTGTATAAAAGGGAGTTATAGAAAATAAATGTATGCAAATCAAGATATTTTAAAAACTATTTCTCATGAAACGATCGACTCTGCTAGTAGTTTAAACGTTGTTACCCCGAGTATTTATTCCAGTTTGTTTTTTAAATTTGCATCTGAACATGGAGTAGAGATAAATGATGAAGCAAATATTGCTGATAACGAATTGAATGAAAAAATTTCACTGTTTACGAATTTAAATAACGAAACTTCCAAGAATATGCAACAGTTGAGCGAAAGTACGAATAAAGCTATTAATGCAATTCAAAAGAGAGATGAAACCGTACTCAATGAGGTTTTGTCGGAAACCAAAAAACTACGTGAAGAGATTGAAAAGCTCAAAGCCTCTGTCTATAAAGATGAACTTACGGGTATGTTTAATAGAAAGTGGCTACATGATACGTTTTTGGAGGGAGAATTTCAATGTTTTAAATGTTCAGGAACTCTTGTGATGATTGATTTAAATTATTTCAAAATTGTTAATGATACTTTTGGACATGTTATTGGGGATAAGGTTTTAATCTACATTGCAAATAATTTAAAAAAAGTGGATAAAAATATCGTCCGATACGGAGGGGATGAATTTATGATTCTTTTTTCGGATGCAGTTTCAGAAACGGATGCATTAAATAAACTTAATGGCTTAAGAGAAGATATTCTAACTAAGAAATTAAAGGCACATGATACGGTGTTTCAAACAAGCTTTTCATTTGGAGTAAGTAAGTTTCAAGAGAATGATAGCTTGATCGATGTTATAGAATTAGCTGATAAAAAAATGTATGATGATAAAATAGCGATAAAACAAAGGGTCACTGGTATATGAACTAGCTAGAAGTGAAAAAAAGTTTCCTTTTAAAATACTTCGTGTTCTTTTGAATTGAAAAAGGCTCAAAATGTATGAATACTTAGATATTGGCTTTCGGAGTCTTATTGTTTATCTTTTTATGATGGTTGGGTTAAGAGTTTTTGGTAAGAATCAACTCTCTCAGCTCAATGCAGGTGACGTTATTTTACTTCTTCTCATAAGCAATGCTGTCCAAAATGCTATGGTTGGACCAAATACTTCTTTAGACGGGGGAATATTTGCGGCGACTGTTTTATTCTTAGCTAATTATTCAGTTAAAAAAATTATGTTTCAAAATGAAAAAGTTAAAATTTTTATCGAGTCAGAACCAATTGTCTTAATCAGAGATGGTATATTGATGGAAGCAGAGATGAAAAAATCTGAAATTTCACCGGATGAAATAGAAGAGAGTATAAGAGAACACGGCATTGAAAATATTGAGGATGTTAAATTATTAATATTAGAAGTGGACGGTAATATAAGTGTTATTTCTACGGATAAAAACAATCAAACGCACTATTCAAAGCATAGAAGAAAAAAGATGAAACATTATAATTGAAATTAAATTACGTGTTAGTTTAGTGCTCTTTCTTGACTCGTCAATTACAAAAAACAGTGATGAGCCAACTGTACCAAGATCAAGCCCTCCTTTTTTATGTGTTTTTGTCAATAGATCACCAAAGGTTGCACCTAATGGACGGGTCCATACAAAGGCTAATAAAAATTCGAAACTTCACACAAATTTCACAAACTATTAATTATACTTACTCCAGTCAACAATATTTCAAGGAGAATCATATGAAGGCATTAGTAACAGTTGTGTCAATTTCAGCAATATTATCAACATTTGCATTTGCATTTGCAGAGGCAGATGCTATGGGTTCTAAACCCTATAATCAGCCAATGCAAAATGACCAAGGGCAAGGTATGCGACCTAATGGCGATAATCGTCAAGATATGGGACAAGACCGACGTGAAGAGCGACGAGAGGATATGCGCCAAGATCGCAGACAAGATGGTGGTCAAGGTATGGATAGACAAGAAAGACGTCAGGAGATGAGAGAAAATCGTGGCGGTGGGCAAGGAGCTGGAGGTATGAGAAGAGGAAGACATTAAGTTTCCATTGCAAGATGAAGTGAAATATTTCTTGTGAAGTACAATATTCTTCGAGTCCTTAGTATAGGAACTGTTTGTTTTTTACTTGTTGGATGTGCATCAAAATGGCAGCATCCCATTAAAGGTGAAAATGATTTGGTTACAGATAAATACAAATGTACGCAAGAATCGACTGCACTCTATCCCCCTCTCTTTCTTAGCAGTCCATTTCAAGCAGGTTATATGTATCCAAGTATAAATCACTATGCACCATATGGTTATGGTCGTCTTAGAAGAGGTTACTACTTTCCTCCTGCATTCACTTGGCAAGATTATAATGAACCTGCTAGAAATAAGGCTTTTAACTCTTGTTTAAATACTCTTGGTTGGGAATGGATATTTAAATGGTAATACCTTTCTAAAACTATAATTTTAGTCAATAACAGCCATTTTAAATTCAAATAATAAAAAGTTATCAGGAAGTATAGCCTCCTGTCACAGTATGACATAGAGACCTCACTCTTCGCTTAAAATTTCATGCATGTATATACGCTACAAACGTCGTTAAAATGGTAATCGAGTGCCCGTGGATAGATGATAGTTTTCGCAGATATATAGGATATTTTCGCTAAACTGCGTGATAGTGAAGAAACGGTAAAAAGATTTGAAAATGAAATACGAGTGATTCTCGCTTAAAACTCCCTATTTCAGGGATTTACGACTTTTTGGAATTACTCTCATTTCATCCTACCCCTCACAGTAACATCTTGATATACAGCATTTTATATAGGTTTGAAAGTAAAAAGTGAAAAAAAAGATACAAACAGAGTTTCATACCAATAAATCCTATCTTTATTTTGGTACATTGATATCGGTGTTGACGATATTGCCGCAGTTGGTGTTTTCTCCAAATCCGACACATTCCCTATTTTTAGCCATTACTCTCCTTCTTTTGATCACCATCCCGAAATTCAGCAAAATATTATTCTCTGTATTTATTATTTTTATCAATCTTAGCAACATACTTATCGGGCATATTGCACTTCATTGGGGGTATACATTAGCGGATATCAAGCCCCGTATCGAAGTCGCTTTTTTATCTCCGATATATGAGTCAAAAGAGTATGTTGCAAGCTATATCGATTATAGAGATTATGGTCTAATCATTTTCTCATTTTTTGTTTTGTATCTTTTATACAGATTTCTTAGACATTTTACCCACTCGTATAAAACGTTCAAGGTTATAGGGTTGGGCGTCTTCATCTCGATACTTTTGGCGGTCACATACTACATCAATCCGATCCGAGAGATGGAACCTTTCAGCGTTCCTTGTAAAGTGTGTACTGTGATGGATGATAAAAATAAAATTGATCAAATCATGAAAGGCAGAGAAGAGTACATCAGTCATATCAAGATACCTAAAGCCACTAAAAAAAAGCAGATTTATGACAAGATCATCATTGTCATGGGGGAAAGTGCCAATAAAAACCATATGTCGCTCTATGGCTATACTATTCCTACCACCCCTTTTTTAACGTCTCTCCAAAAATCCAAAAAGCTCTATGTATTTAATGCCATTGCCCCTACCAATCAGACACGGTACTCCATCCCCATCGATTTGACCGAAGCGAATGTCCATTATTATGAGGATCGGTATTTACACTCGTGTTCCATACTGACAAATTTCAAGGCGAATCACTATGAAACGTATTGGATTTCAAACCAAGGGCGTGTAGGGAAAAATGACTCTTCCATCTCATCCATGGCGAGTGAAGCGAATACGACATTTTTTGCCAATCTCAACTATTTAGAGGCTAAAACGGATGAGGTTCTTCTGGATTATCTGAATAAGCTTCAGACGAACTCGGGTAAAGAGATGTATTTGTTGCACATAATGGGATCTCATTCCGACTATATCAACCGATATAAAAAAGAGACGGCGTTGTTTAAAAATGCCAAAAATATTGTGGAAGAGTACGATAACAGCATTCACTATAGCGACTACATTTTAAGTCAAATCTTTGAGAAATTTAAACATGAAAAATTGCTGCTCATCTATCTATCGGATCATGGGGAAAACATCAATCTTGAAAATAATGGGCATGGTTTTTTACCGCCGTTCAAAGATGAATATACGGTTCCCTTTGTGATTTATAGCAATGTCAAAAATCCACGATTGGACGAAATTTACAGAGATAACAAAAAAGGGTATTTCAATTTGGAAAACTTTAACTACATCGTTCAATATGTCAGTGGGATTAGTAATCGTAAGAACCTATCGTATTCCCATGACGTTATGGCAGTTGAGCCCAGCGATATATACAATTTTGATACATTAGAATTTTATAATTAGTTGCCCCAGTTGGTACTCAAACGACCCAAGCACCATTTTTATAAACCACTTCATCCCCAAGTGTAAAGCTATGCGTGTCAGCAAAAACATCTACATGGTATTTGCCATCTCTGCGCTTAAAGCCGGGTTTGCCATAGGTACCGTGTTTAGCGCCTAATGATATATGAACACCGCACATACGCTCATAGGTGCCTGTATCGGCAACCGTGCGTGTCTTGCTAAAGGCTCTGTTGAGCCCCAGTCCGAGTTCCCGTATCCAAACGACCCCCTCATCTGCACGTATATTTGAGATTATTTGGTCAAACTCTGGAGTTGAATTTTCACATTTCACGACTTGCCCTTGCTCTATGATAAGTGTGATGGGCGTTTTGGGATAATTTAGTTTATACGTTACGTCACCGAAACTAAAAATGCGCACGCGTCCATTGACTGCTCTTAAATCTTCTGCTTCTGTGAAGACTTCACCCAGTGGAAATTGACCGCCCATATTGGGCATATCGGTGTAATCTCCAATATTTAGTTTAGCGGACTCAAAGGGTGAGTCATACACCAAAAATTCGCCACCGCTGTCGAGTATACCCATTTGTGCGGTATCTATTTTGTCCTTAAGTGCACGACCAACCCTACGATAATAGTCACCGTCATATGCCAATGAATCGATATAGCAGGATGCCTCATCATCGGACATACGACTAAGATGCGGATGCTCGATGACTTTTATCTTGCGTTTAAATAACTCGACACGCAGACGAAACTCATTTAGACGAAAACTCTTTGACTGGACGAGAGCTACCAAATCAAATGGGTGTAACTTATCCAGTATTTCCAATATCTCTTCAGGTGTCTGCTGATTAAAATCGATAAAGAGTGCATCGGGTAAACAACGTTTGTATGCTTCTGATAAAATAGTAGACAATAGACAATCTGTATCATACACCACAACCGCATGTGCATGTTCTGTGTGATTAAATACTTCGCGCAAGAGACCACTCAAGTATTTTTCAGCTATCAAAATTAATTCTTTTGTATTGTACGAAGCGTGCAAGCTTCCATCCATTCTATTTCCTTGCTTTTGGTTTGAAGAACACACTCTTCTAATATACGAATTATAGCTTAGCTTCTTTGAGGCTGACTACTTTCTCCGTATACGATAATCATAGAAACTTCCAAGAAAAAGGTGTGAGATTAATGGATTTAAGGGAAAGAAAATAGTGGAATATTGGTGCTAATTAGTAATATTTTCATCCCATTGACGTTTTAGTTTTTGTGTATAGTAGTGTAATGCTTCTTCGCGTGATAAGCGTTTAGGTTTGTCTTTGATGTGTAATGTGGAGACAAACTGTCCCTCTATCATCCGAATACTCAACACTTCAGCATGCGTACATTCCCCGTACGTTCTTCCATTAGGGGATTCAATCGTTATGAATTGGTCTTGTTTTACGGTCATGGGGTGGGGACGCTTTGAGTTATTAATTTATTTTTTTGAAGTCGACTCATTTTTTTAATGGTAATTTCACGTTTGAGTGCGGCACTTTTATCCTTACATGTTTCAGAATACGCCAAAGCAACCGGACGGCGAGAGTGGGTATACTTGGCCCCTTTTGGTGAGATGTTATGTTCTATAACCCGTTTTTCTATATCCAATGCAATACCGGTATAGAGCGTTCCATCATTGCATTGCAACATATACACATAATAAGCTAATTCTGATGATGTCATCGTTATGTTTGGTTCTTTCATAATGAGAGTATAGCACAGAGTGTAATTATGAGAAAATATTTTAGTGGATAATTTACACAATACCTCTTAATTTTTTGATCATCTCGTAAGCGGCATTAATCTCTTGGACTTTTATGGTTGCTTCTTTGAGATATTCATCTGTTGCCCCCTGTGATTTGATGATATCAGGATGAAATTCACGTACTTTGGCTCGGTATGCTTTTTTGACACCATCATTATGAATATCAGACGTGATCCCAAGAAGCACGTAGGCTTGATCTATTGAGCTCTCTTTGACACTGCGGCTATGCAGTGCTCCGAACTGTTCCAGCATAGTATTTAATTCATCAGTACTTAAGTGCATATGTTTAGCAATAGTATGAAGCATCGCTTCTTCACCATGACTCAGTACCCCGTCAATATAAGCCAGATTGACAAGAAATTGCATCATGCGTGAGCGTTTTTTTGGATCATTCCTGAGTACTTCATAGAGGGCTGATGCTACACTGTTGAGATTAAGGGTAATCTGTTTTTCATGATCAAAAATCTCTTTGAGCAGTTCTTTGGTTGTGAGGGGCTCAGGGAAAAGTAAGCTGATATCGTTGAACATATTACCAATAAGCTCGGCTTCAAGCTCATCAACTCTTCCATCTGCTTTGGCTACTTTAGCAACAAGTGCGACAAAGAGACCCAATTCACTTTGGGCAAGATGCTCTTTGCTTAATACAAATCCTTGAAACTGTTTTCGAGAGTAGGTGTGTGTATTGCGTGAGTACCCTTTGGTAAGCCAGTAAATAAAAAAAATCACTAAAGCTAAAATAAAAAACTGGGTCATAATCATCCTTTATAAAATAAACATGATAGTCTATACTTGAATAGGTTAATAAATGGTATAAATTTATTTAGCATCCGGCAACATTTATTAGGTTACAATAGTGTATCTTGATAAAAGGGAAATAATGAAAAAAGCAGTCTATTTAGCCTTGATTACAGGAATTCTTGGAACATCATTGGCAGCATCCAACTTTGATATAGGGATTTCGGGGTCAGATAGGGGAATAAATGGATTTTCACTATCAATCGGTGATTATTACCGTGTTCCGCAACAAGAAGTAATGCTGATAGAACGTTCTATCCCGCGTGATGAGATGAGTGTAGTCTATTTTTTAGCGCGCGAATCTCATAGAGATGCCCAATATATTAGCGATTTACGTATACGTGGAGGTAGCTGGTGGGATATTAGTCTGCGTCTTGGTCTTGACCCGCGTACCCTTTATGTTGTTGATAGTCATAGACATTCAGGTCCTCCGTACGGGAAAGCTTATGGTTATTCTAGGGATAAAAGGCACCATTTACGGGATGCTGAGATTATTGATCTTGTGAACGTTCGGTTTCTCTCTGATTATCACCATATTAGTCCAGATGACGTAATTGATCGACGACGTGGAGGAGAACGTTATAATAACATCGATGAACATTATCGAGAGAACAACAATCGTTCCCAATATCGTGAAGAACGCCGTGAAGATCGGGGATCAAAGAGTGATAGAGAGGATAGAGGGCATGGTAATAATAAAGGGCACGGCAATGGGAATGAGCACTAAAGTGTCTTAGAAAAGAGTGTAAAATGGGAGATCTATGAATATTCGAGTCTATTATGAAGATACTGATGTCGGTGGAGTGGTGTATCACTCCAACTATCTTAATTTTTGTGAGCGGGCACGTAGCCAGCTTTTTTTTGATACAGGTCGCTCTCCCATCACAGCAAGCGGTCATTTTGTGGCAAAGCATATCAAGGCTGATTATCTAAAAAGCGCTAAATTTGGGGATCTGTTAGAGGTCAAAACCGTTTTGAAAAGTATGAAAAATGCTTCATTTACGTTGCTTCAGAGTATCTACCGTGACGAAGAAAAACTCTTTGTGATGGAGATACAATTGGTTCATTTGACACATGAGGGAACTATTGCATTGATTCCGGACGAAGAGAGAGTCTTTTTACTAGGGATTTCACAGTAGGCTTTTGAGTTTCGGTTTTGTTTTTGTGATTGCTTCAATTACTTTTGTGTTGGAGCGTAATAGGGCAATATCACTGGGTGTCATGCCATCTACACTCATGGATGAAGAGGATGCGCCGTGTTCTAGTAAATATACAGCTATGTCGGTATGATCTTTCCAAATTGCCAAATGCAAGGCGGTAGCATTGGATATGTCCTGAGCATTGACATTTGCACCCTTATCCAGCAAATATTTTACCGCGTCGCTGTTTCCTACCCAAGTTGCGTACATGAGAATCGTTTTATTGTTATCCGAGCGTGCGGTGTTGGCATCTTCTATGGTTATAATCATTGATGTAAATGCTTTTGTGTCGTTACGATCGAGTGCCTGCACGAGTTTGAAAATATCGGCACTATTCAAAAAAGTACAGGTGAGGGCAAAAAGAAATACTATTTTTTTCATTGTTTAAACTGTGAAATAAACTCTTCAATATCATCAAACAGAGCTTGTAAGTCCTCTTCGTGCTCCACTTCATCTGCTAAAATTTGCGATACTAAATCATAGGTAACGATGTCTTTTTCTCTGACAATGTCTAACATATTGGAATAGGTACCAATTGCACATTGCTCACCTGCAATTGCTTGGTCTAAAATAGCACGAACATCAGGATTAGTAGGGGCATCATAGCCACAGTTAGAGTAGGTAAGCCACTCTCCCGGATGCAAAATAGGAGTTCCTCCCAGCTGGATGATTCGACCGCTAATCATGGTTGCATGTCGAAGCTCATCAGCACCATGGAGTGTTAATTCACTAACTACCGCATCTTTCATCAACCCTTTTACTACTTTGGCCTCAATAAAATACTGATAATAGGCGAGCCACTCATCACAATAAGCTTTGTTAAGTATCTCGATAACCGCTTGTGCTTCTATCCCTTTGAGGATTGATATTCCACGTTTTGCCATCATGAACTCCTTGAAATATAGTTATAAGGAGTATAGTCCTATGACTCTTAAATAAGAATAATTATCCTTAAATATACTTTTCTAATTCTATTGGATTAAGGATTTCAAAATATTTATGCGGTTGATGGGAAATAAGGTTCTCTTTTTTGAGTTTACTGAGATTTCTTGAGAGTGTTTCGGGGGTAATGGAGAGTTTTTTAGCAATTTGTGTCCCTTTTAGGGTGCTAAAGAGCTGGGGCTGTTCCATCATGAGACGAACAATTTTAGACATTGTATCGGGTGCGCTAAGATGCTCTATTGCCTGTTCTAATGTTCCTATCTTATTCATCAGCGATGTCATCATCGAGATACCAAGACCTGCATCGTTGTGAAGTAAATCAACAAAAGGTACTTTTGCTATTTTTAAAATTGTACAACTGCTCAATGCTTCTGCACTGGCGGGAAAAGGGAGAGATTTGAGGGTGGCTACTTCGGCAATCATCGAGGGGGCACGAAAACGGTGTACTTCGAGTGTTTCTGTGTCATTGGATTTGTAAACCGAAACTTCACCTTGGAGCAGAAAATGAAAATATTCGCTCGCATCTCCTTGATAAAAGATAATTTCGTTGGATTCATAGTGGCGCATGAGTGAAATGTGCTTGAGCTGTTGCAGTTGCTTTGGGGATAGATGGCTAAAGATTTCAATCGTTTTTATCATGGCGAACTACTTGCTTCCCAGTGGTTCAAAGCCAAACTCTTTGGGTTTCATGAGTTCAACAGGATAAATGACCTGTGAGTCGATAAGTCGCATGGTATACAATCGTTGGGTTCCGTTAAGATAAGAAATTAAATAATCGGTTCCGACACTGGTCGTGTAGTTAATCCAATCAAATGTGAGATCGTTATTCATCAGGGCATTGGTCTCATAAATAGAGGGAACTTGCTCGATGATTGAGTTGGCAATAATCATATTTTTTCTGTTTTTGTACTGCGTCAGGGTGATGAGAGTCGGATCAAAGTTGATTTGGGTGGAGAGGATATTGTGTTCATGTGCCCCGGTAAAAGTTAAATGGGCTGCGAGCATAGACGTTTTGACAACCGGCAGATGGATAATGACACTTTTTTTGGAAAAAGCGGCTGGTTTCTCAAGGTATTTGACAATATTAGAACCCTCAGTATCGATGGAGTAGATCGCCGTAGATTTTTTGGCTTCGGATGCGATGGTTTGCGTTGCATGCAAAAGATGTGAACCAACCGGGGATTCATCATAAAAAATAGCCAGTGAGTTTGCCATATAAGGGAGAAGCGCTTCGATTTGTGTTTGATAATCGATGGCACCAAAAATGATATTAGCAGGGGATATACCGATATCACGTTTGTGAACTGTCGGGATAAAAATTGCTTTATTGGTTTGTATTCTAAGTAAATTTTTGACACCCCCCAGTGTTAATGGGGCTAAGATAGCGTCCATTTTATCGTGGGTTATTTTTTCAACTGCTTGTGCTATTGAGTTTTCAGATTCATCGCTCATCTCATACAGTACAAGCTCAAAAGGGGAACGCGAAGCCATAAGGGTTGCAAGGGCTACGTTGTAAGTGGATTGACCATAACGACCGACTACGGACGGAGAAACCATAAGAGCAATTTGCAGTTTTTGACTGGAGTGGGCATTGATTTGAATCGGCCCAGCCCATAAAGTGAAAATAAGTGATAAAAAGAAGATAACCAATCTCATTTGAGTACTTCTTTGATGGTTTGCAAGTCACGCATTGTCTCTTTTTTAAAGGAGGGATTTCGAACCAAAAAAGTGGGATGATGTATCGGAATGATAGGTATGTTTCCAAATGGTACTATTTGACCTCGTACACGCTCATAGTCGCTTTCGTCATGCGTCAAAAGACGGTAAGCATCTGAGCCTAGGGTAACAATGAGGCTTGGGGAGAGAATTTCAAGCTGTTTGTGTAAGAAAGGGGAACAGCTGCTGCATTCACTGGGGGAGGGTTGCTGAAAACCAAAAGGTTTGCATTTTACGGCGTGGGTAATATAGACCTCATCCAGCGTAAGGTTGAGAACTTTTTCGACCATATCCCGTAGCATTGAGCCTGAACGACCTGCATAATAACTGTTGGACTCATCCTCAGCACTGGAAACAAACGCATCTAAAAAAAGAATTTTCGGGCGAGCGCTTCCAAATCCACACATGCTCTGGGTTCGTGATTTACTGAGATCACACAGATAACACTCTTTTATTGTAGTGTTTAGTGTTTCGTAGGAATTAGGAAGAGATGCGGTTTGTGTTTGGGCTTTGTTGGGATTTATGGGGTCAACATAGTTAAATCCAAGAGATTTGAGCCGATAAAGGTTTTCCAATAAGGCAAGATTTTGATAAGAGTTCATAAAAGAGAGTATAAGAAAAAGGGCGTTAAAAAGAGATAAAGAGCTCTCTTAAGAGCTCTTATGTGTAGCATCTGCAAGGTTATTTGATACGAATTCCCAGTTAATCAGTTTCCACCAGCTTTCTAGATAGTCCGGTCTTTGGTTGTGGTAGTCGATGTAATAGGCATGTTCCCATACATCGCACACAAGTAGTGGTATATGGCCATGGCGTATCGGAGTGTCTGCATTTGAGGTTGTTTCGATCATGAGATGTTTCTCCTCCGTGAAAATCAGCCAAACCCATCCTGAGCCGAAAAATCCGGAAGCCGCAGTTAAAAATGTCTCTTTAAAGTGCTCTATAGAGCTAAAATCAAGCGTTATCTGTTCGGAAAGCTTGAGTGAAATATTGGTTTGGGCAGGGGAAAGTCCATGCCAGTAAAAGTTGTGATTATAGACTTGTGCCGCATTGTTGAAAATGGGACCGTTAGCATATTTCACAATATCCTCAAGAGACTTATCCGCATACTCTGTCCCTTCGATAAGAGCATTGAGTTTGTTCACGTATCCTGTATGGTGTTTGCCGTAATGGTAGAAGAGAGTTTCGGCAGAAAGATAAGGTTCGAGTGCTGTTTGTGCATAAGGCAAGGGCATTAATTCAATTTTCATCGTATCCTCCTTTAGTTATAAGAAATCATAATCTTATATCAATAAAGTCTGCCAAAAAATAATAAACTAGCTTGGAAATATTTGCATTGAAAAGAGGAGAGGTAAAAACTTGACCCACTAGAGGTCAAGAAAAGTATTTACGAACAGTGTCCACCGCCGCAGCATGACGAAGCTTCAGCAACTTCTACAACAACAGGAGTTGATTCCCATACACCGTGTTTTGTGCAGTAACCGTGCGCAACAAGAGTCAATTTTTTACCCATTGGTACGATGTTAAATGTGACTTCTGCATGGTTTTTCTCATTCCCAAGAGTTCCTGGTACGAAATCAGCACGAGCAAGCAATGTTTCACCGTTGTACAATGCAATGTTAGCGATAAAGTGATCGAAATCATCCGGATGAGAGTATTCGTTACCCATTTTTACCGTAACGGCAAATTTTTCACCTTTTTTTGCTTCAGATGCACAGTGGATAAACGGAGAGTGACGATCAATATAATCTTTTTTTGATTCGCGCTCTACGGTGTCGATATCGACATAACGGTTGATAGTTGGCATAGGGTTTCCTTGTGTTGTTTTTAGATTTAATGGGGAAATTGTACCCTGCCAAACTTTTAAAATTCCATGAAGCAAATAGTTTGTTTTGTGATTAATTTTTGTTAAAGTAATGTATGATTTAGTCTAAATTATTTTATATCTAGGATACACATGGTCTCAAATCGTTCACTGCTTTTAAGTGCAGGGGTATTTTTTTTAGGAATTTTACTCATCTATTCCGGGGTACGATCTTATGAGTTTTCTACATGGCTGATGGAAGTGCTTCCCATCATGATTGCTTTGCCGATTTTAATCTCAACTTATCGACGTTTTCCTCTAACAACGCTTCTTTACAGTGTTATTTTTCTTCATGCAGTTGTGTTGATCTGGGGAGGGATGTATACCTATGCACGAGTCCCCTTAGGCTTTGAAATAGCGCAATGGCTTGGGATGGATCGCAATCCGTACGATAAAATTGGTCATTTTATGCAAGGATTTGCTCCCGCTCTTATCGCGCGTGAAATTTTGATTCGCGGAAACTACGTCAATGGACGTCGAATGCTTACGTTTATCGTTATATCCATCGTTTTGGCTATCAGTGCGTCATACGAATTAATCGAGTGGGCGGCGGCATTGTGGATGGGGCAGGGAGCTGATGAATTTTTAGGGACACAGGGGTATATTTGGGATACGCAGTCGGATATGTTTTTTGCACTCATTGGGAGTGTGGTAGCATTGGTTTTTTTTGGAAAGTATCATGACAAATCCATGCAGATGTATTTATAAACGTACTCAAAAAAATTGTTTCATCTGATACACTATGATAAAAAAGATAACTTTGAAGGGAAGTGTAATGGGCTATAAACACGACTACGATAAAGCGATGACACGCCTAACAACCATTATGACCCGATTGTATCAGGGCGAACAGCTTTCCGTCACCGAACTCGCACAAGAATTTGCTGTCAGCCCTAGAACCATTCAACGTGACTTTAATGAGCGTCTCTACAATCTCCCAATTGAACAAGTCAAGAAGAAATGGCAATTAAAAAAGGGATGCGCTATTGAAAAAGAACTTCCCATTGATGAGCTGGTTGTATCACAAATTATCGAAAAAATGAGTCAAGATATCGGAGGGGAGTTTTATACCAAAACCAAAAATCTTCTCTCCCGTATCCAAAATAATGAGTTCAATCCTATCTATATACGTATTGACATGGAAGACCTAAGCGGTCATCTTCAAAGCATCGCCATAGTTGAAGATGCAATCCATAAAAAACAATCGCTCAAAGCGCTCTACAAAACGGATAATGAAGCCAAAGAAGTGGAACTAAATCCGCTAAAACTAGCCAACTTTGAGGGATTTTGGTATTTGATTACCCTTGATAACGAAAATGAGTACGTTAAAAAATACCACTTCAAAAGCCTCTCTGGAATCACACTCTTGGATCGAACATTTGAGCGAAGTCCAAAACTTGATGAGTCACTTGAAAATGCTATGGGGATATGGTTCCGAATTCATGCAGACCCATTCGAAGTGCGCTTAGCGGTGAGTCCTGAAATTGCAAAGTTTTTCCGACGTAAACCACTTTCAAAGACGCAAGTTATCAGCAGTGTTGGAACCGATGGCAGTATGGAAATCACCCTCAAAATCACCCATGAGATGGAGATTATCCCCATCGTTCAGTATTGGATGCCACATATGAGAGTAATTGAACCCATTTGGATTCATGATAAGATTGTAGAGAATATCAAGACATACCTTTAATCGCCTTATCTATACCATTCAAATGCTTTCTTATTTCGGTAGCTACATCCTCTACAAATTTATTTAGCTTATTATCATCAAAAAGCTCATAAGTTGGAGCATCACCTTTTCCATGTCCATAAAATTTCAAATTGATTTTAGACTTACCCCATCTATGCTTTCCAAATTTATTCGTTATCCCAATAGATTTTCCAATTTTATCTATACCAAAATTCACATTTTCTAGATCCTCCAATTGATAAGACAATCCCTCTGAATTATTTTGAAAAATCTTAAGATTTACTTTTGTAGCCTCATTATAAAACGCAAATCCAAGTGATATATCTTTGGACGCTCTTCTTGAATCTATTTTTTTGGCAATATTGTCAATACTACACAATACATCGTTTTCATCAAGCAATATCTTAAAATCATCATCATGCATCCATGAATGAATAGAATTTTGATTATCAAATTTCATCCACAATGTATGCCAAAATTCTGCTTCTTTTAATGCCCAAACATATCCAATGTTTTTTGCCATTTCTGTAGCGGCTTGTGCTATTTTTGGATTATTTATCATATCTACAACCTGCATCGTTACCTCCTGAGTAGTTTGTCCCGTAATTTTTCTAAGTATACTTGCGTATTGAATTAAACTTTCTCGAATAATCGGTAAAGTTGCACTTTTTTCGACACATGCTTCTATCCAATCCACTATTTCTAAAGCGAAGGACAATCTCTTATACTCAAGCTCACCCTTAGTGCTTTTTTCACTAGCATCTCTGCCGTCAGGCGTTAAATAGTAAAGCTTGGATTCTTTCTTTTGATTGCTAGCATGGGTCATATAGTCCGCAAGCTGTCTATCTTGGTCACCTGCATCGATTTTCATTTCAATAGCTATAAAATATTTGTCATTCTCAATGGTAAAATCAATACGGCGCCCCTCGTCCGTTGGGTCTTCACGTTTGACGTTTATTTTCTTTAAATCATAATCATCAAGTCCGAGCACCTTATCAATAAATAGTTCAAGATATTTATTTCCTTGTGAATGTGATCCCTTTGGATTGATAAGATCATAGATCAATGCCGAATGGGTTTCAACCTCACGACGCTCCATATTTAAAATAGAAAATATATTAAATCTCTCGCCTTTTTGTTTTTGAATTTCTTCAATAGTCTCTATTTTGCCTTGAAGAGAAATTAATAGTTTTTCAAATTCATGCCATACTACATCCATAAAAACTTCCTTAATTTAAACACAAATTGTATCGTCTTTTTTTATGATCTACTGATTGATACCAATCTACCTAAGCCCCCAGATTGATTATCATATTTTGTAGCCAGTTGCAATAATAGTCACTCGAATATAATCTATTGGAAGCCCATCATCCGTAGTAGTGCCAAAAATAATATCTGCACTATGATCGAAACTTTGCTGAACTAAATCCATAGCTGAACTTATCTCCATAAATGGAAATTCAGAGTGCATGTGAAAATGAACCATAATTCCATGTGCATTTGTTAGTGGTATACCATCAATTTTTGTAGCCTTAATTGCATTTTCCATCGCTTGATACGCTGCATTTTCACCAGTATATTCGCCTACACCCATCAGTGCTAATTCGCTATATCTCATAACAGCTTTTAAATCTTCAATATCAAGGCAAATGTCATTTTTGCCAATGGCTAATACTAGACCAGAGATGCTCTTGACCGCATAGGTAAATACATTATCCGTAATAGAGTGAAATGTTTTGCCAGAGATACCTACAATAGAATCAAAAGCATTTTTAAGTTCTTTGGTTAATTCATGCTCAGAGGTGAATGGCTCCGCAATAACGGCTATTGTCAATGCTCCAACTTCTCTAGAAGTCTTGGCAACATTCAATACTTTATTCATTTCTATTAAAGTGTCAAGTTTTAGTTCAACAAATACAAGTTGAGCATTATTTAATAGGTGATGTATATCTTCATAGGTTAAATCTTTGCTCATTTCGACGCTAACTGCTACCACTTTCGGTTCTGTCAAAGTAGATGATTCGGTAATACTAAAGGGTTCCATACTTACTCTCCATTTTTACTGTAAAAAAGAGTTTATCATTTTAAAGCGACATCATGGTGTCTGGAAGATAATAATTACTGGATGTTATTGAGGTGTTTTAATATTGTCCAGCTTTAATAATGACTACGCCAATCCGTCATTCCGTGCTACGACACGGAATCCAGTGCTCTCAAATTCAAGAGATAGATCCCGTATCAAGTACGGGATGACGAGAGTATTGTTGTTGGTATAAAATATTTCTTTTTAAATACGTTCTTAATCACTCAAACACTATAATCCCTTCATATTTTTCCAAGGTTTTTTATGAGTACGATTCCCCCTTTTACCCATTTGCATTTACACACTGAATACTCACTCCTTGATGGTGCTAACAAGATTTCTGCCCTTGCCAGCCGCGTTAAAGAGCTTGGGATGACGTCGGTTGCGATGAGCGATCATGGCAATATGTTTGGTGCAATTGATTTTTATCAGCAGATGAAAGGGGCAGGGCTTAAGCCGATTATCGGGATGGAAGCGTATATTCACAATGGTGAAGAGTTGGGAGACAAAAGCATACGACAGCGGTTTCACGTCTGTTTGTTCGCCAAAAATGAGATCGGGTACAAAAATCTGATGTACCTCTCCTCGCAAGCGTATATCAACGGATTTTATTACTATCCACGGATTAATAAAAATCTTCTGCGTGAGAATTTCGAGGGGATTATCTGTACCTCCGCGTGTTTGCAGGGGGAAGTCAACTGGCATCTTAATACCGTCAATGAACGTAATATAAAAAACGGTGCGCTTGGATATGATGAGGCGAAGCGCATTGCGTTGGAGTACAAAGAGATCTTTGGGGAAGATTTTTACATGGAGATCATGCGCCACGGGATCAGCGATCAGCTTTTTATCGATGAACAGGTGATTAAGATTTCTCAAGAGACGGGAATCAAACTTGTCGCTACTAACGATACTCACTACACGTATGCAGGTGATGCACAATATCACGAGGCGTTTATGTGTATCGGGATGAATAAACTCTACGATGATCCCAAGCGTATGCGTCACTCGGTGCATGAGTTTTACATCAAATCTCCTGAGCAGATGGCACGTCTTTTTGCCGACATTCCCGAAGCGCTGTACAACACCCAAGAAATTGTCGATAAGTGTCAGTTGGAACTTAAACTGGGTAACCCGACACCGCCAAATTTTAAATTTACGAGTGAATATGCCCTGGCAGAGGGGTTGAATATCGAGGAAGATTCCGAGTATTTTATCCACCGTTGCCGTATCGGTTTGGCTGAGCGATTGGTACACGTTTCTGCAGAAAAACACGAGGAATATAAAGCACGACTGGAATTTGAGATCGAAGTCATCAATCAGATGAAATTTCCAGGCTATATGTTGATCGTTTGGGATTTCGTCCGAGAAGCCAAACGGATGGGAATCGCCGTGGGACCTGGACGGGGTTCGGCAGCAGGGAGTTTGGTTGCGTACAGCTTAGAGATTACCGACATTGACCCGATGAAGTACGATTTGCTTTTCGAGCGTTTTCTTAATCCTGAGCGGGTATCGATGCCCGACATCGATATGGACTTTATGCAGGCACGTCGCGGAGAAGTTATTGATTATGTGGTACAAAAATACGGTCGGGAGCAAGTGGCGCAGATTATTACCTTTGGTTCTTTATTAGCCAAAGGGGTCATCCGTGACGTTGCGCGTGTATTAGAAATGCCCCTCTCACAAGCCGATATGTTGGCGAAACTGATCCCCGATGAACTGGGCATTACTCTCAACGGTAAAACCAAAGGGGACAAAACAGAGGATGGTGCATTCCAAAAAGAACCAAAAATCAAAGAGTTGGTTGACAGTGATTCAAATGCGGCACGCGTGTGGGAATTCGCCAAAAAACTTGAGGGCTTAAAGCGCAATGCAGGGATGCACGCGGCAGGGGTGGTTATCTCAAACGAGCCGTTGTGGAAGAAAACTCCGATTTACAAACCCTCAGGTGAAGAAAATTATATCACTCAGTATTCACTTAATTTTCTCGAAGACATTGACCTCATTAAATTCGACTTTTTGGGACTCAAAACACTCGATGTTATCGACAGTGCGATCAAGCTTATCCGTCATCGTTATGCCAAAGAGATCGATTGGCACGCTATTGACGAAAATGATCCTAAAGTCTATGAGGTCATTCAAGGCGGTGAGACGGTAGGGATGTTTCAAATCGAATCCACAGGGATGCAAGATCTCAATCGACGCCTTAAACCCAGTTCCTTTGAAGACTTGATTGCGGTACTCGCCCTTTATCGTCCGGGACCAATGGAATCGGGAATGTTGGATGATTTTATCGAGCGTAAACACGGTCGTCAGGCAATCACCTATACGTTTCCTGCGATGGAAACAATCTTAAAACCGACCTACGGAGTCATCGTCTACCAAGAACAAGTTATGCAGATCGTTCAAACAATCGGGGGCTTTAGTTTGGGGTATTCGGATATTATCCGACGTGCGATGGGTAAGAAAAAAGACCTCTCTGCCTACAACGATGAGTTTAGCCAAGGGGCGTCGAAACAAAGTTTGGACTATAAAAAAGCCTCCGAACTGTTCGATTTGATTGAAAAATTTGCGGGATACGGGTTCAACAAATCGCACTCGGCAGCGTATGCGATGGTCACGTTTCAAACTGCGTGGTTAAAAACCTATTATCCTCAAGAGTTTATGGCGGCATTGTTAACTAGCGAAAAAGACAACACCGATAAAGTAGTGAAATACATCGACGAAGCCAAGCGGATGAAAATCTTTCTCGGCGCTCCTAATATCAACTATTCTCAGCTTGAGTTTTCAGCTATCAACAAAGACGGTCAGGATCAGATTCTTTTCGGTTTAGGGGCGATAAAAGGGGTTGGAGAAGCGGCGGTTGAGTCGATTCTCGATGCCAGAGCCAAGAGTGAATTCAAAGACATTCAAGATTTTATTAACCGTATCGAACCTCAAAAAGTCAATAAGCGGGTGATTGAGTGCATCATCAAAGCAGGGGGCTTTGACGCTTTTGGCTATTCGCGCCGTGCTTTGATCGAGCAAGTTGAAATGATGGTTGAAACGGCTAAAAAAAGCTCATCACTTCAGAAAGATGCCCAATTCAGCCTTTTTGGGGATGATGAAGAGGTTATGAGTGTCGAGCTAAATCTCAAGAATTTTGAGGAATACGATCTTAAAACACTTTTGGATTTTGAAAAAGATACGTTGGGCTTTTATGTCTCAGGGCATCCTCTCGATAATTTTCGTGAGCAAATCGATGCGATAAGTTATACATTATCCTCAGAAGTTGAAAATATCGCGGATGGTTCTATGGCTATTTTTATCGGAAAAGTAGAAGAAATCACGAAAAAAATATCGAAAAAAGGGTCGGCATTCGGACTGGTGAGTCTAATGGATTTCCACGGCAATATCGAGATGATGCTCTTTTCCGATAAACTTGAACAGCTTGAGGGGATGGATTTGGACGAGCCCATCGCGTTCAAAGTCAAAGTAACCCATACGGAGATGTTCACGCGCATTGGGGTGACAAAAATCATGACCCTCTCTGAAGCGAAAAAAGAGGCAAAAAAAGTAGAGACTAAGATTGTTGAAGCTCCGCAAGAGCCGTTACAGCTTCGTCTTCGACTTAGTGATAATCTCGAATCTCTCGAAAAACTCTATACCCTTGTACGACGTTATCCGGGGCGACGTGGTATTAAACTCACCATTGTCTCAAAACTGTGTGATATAGTGATTGATTCGGCGATACGGGTAGATAATAAGGTGATTGAAGAGTTGAGTGCCTTAGAAGATGTGGATGTGATTTAGTTTTTTATCCATAGCAAAATCACAAGAAGGAGGGTTTTGTCAACTCTCCATCCTCTGCATAAAATACTCCATCATGTGTTCCAGTGTATCCACTTTCGCATAATCAGCCTCGGGGACTTCTACCCCCAGCACTTCGTTTAAAGCGGTCAGTATTTTGAGAAAATCGAAAGAGTCAATTTCTAGCGAACGCTGGATATTTTTATCAGGGATAATATCCGCTTCATTAATATCTGGGGCAATTTCGAGGATCTGCTCAATGATGGCAGTTTTGATTTGTTCTTTGGTCATAGTAACTCCTCGGGGTGTTGTAATAAATCGTTCAGTTTTTCTAGAAATTTCGCTCCGATACGCCCATCGGTGGCACGGTGATCTCCGGCGAGCGTCGCCTGCATCACTTTGCGTACACAGAGTGCGTCACCTTCAGCCCACGGGGTGTCCATAATACGTCCCAATCCCACGATGGCAACCTGAGGTGGGTATATGACGCCGTAGACACTCTCTACCCCAAGATCGCCGAGGTTGGTGATCGTAATGGTCTGCTGGGTTATCTCGGTATTGCGCAGTTTGCCGGAGCGGGTGCGGGTGATCAGATCATCCAAAGCCTGCATGGTTTGATCAAGGTTCATCTTTCCGGCATCCAGCAGCGCAGGGGTAATGAGTCCCCCTTTTCGAAGCGCAATGGCGATACCGGGATTAATATCCTCACTTATTTGCGGTGCATCGTCTTTCCAAAATCCGTTAAGTTCGGGAACCTCTTCCAGTGCTTTGGTAATGGCACGGATGAGGAGAGCAGCGGGGAGGAGACGCTCCTTGATACTTCGTTTTGTATTAAGCTCTTCGAGCCAGTGGAGTGCGGGTGTCATATTGATACTTGCAGAGAGATAATAATGGGGAATTTCGGCGTTGGATCGGCTCATGGCTTTGGCGATCGCTTGACGCATTCCCCCCATTTGCGGAACACTTGGTTCAGAAATGATCGGTTCGGCTGATTCAACCTGTGATAGATGCACCGCTTCACCCTGAGCAGCAAGGCTGAAAAGATCGATTCCCATCTCCTTGGCTCTTCGCCGCGCTGCGGGGGAAGCTTTGATCCGTTCGTCATCGGTTGCTTCTTCTGTCGGAATATCAGACGGGGCAGGGGAAATTACTGTCTCGATCTTCCCCTCCTGCTCCCCTTCGGTACGGATAATTGCCAGCGTAGTTCCTACGGTACATTCGGTTTCAGGTTCGACCAAAATTTTTTCGACAATTCCCTCTTCGAAAACCTCGATCTCGATTACCCCTTTGCTCGTCTCCACCTCGGCGATGACTTGACCTTTGGTGACGTGATCACCCTCTTTGACGTGCCACTCCATCAAAACTGCCGATTCCATATCGGCACCTAAACTTGGCATTACAAATTGGCTCATGCTTCCTCCATTATTTTGTGTGCCATGGCGACAATTTTATCGGATTGCGGCAAGGCAGCTTGTTCGAGATGGTGAGCATAGGGGATGGGGACTTCGGCGGTGCAGACTCTCCCCATTGGGGCATCGAGTTCAAAAAATGCCTGTTCGTTGATCCGCGCCATGATCTCCGCTGAGATACTGCCCGATTTCCACCCCTCATCGATAATCATAACCCGATGGGTTTTACGTACCGAATTCATAATGGTGTCATCATCCAGAGGTCGAAGAGAACGAAGGTCGATCACTTCGGCATCAATACCCTCAGCTGCGAGAGTTTCTGCCGCTTCAAGTGCTTTGAAGAGACCGATACCATAGGCTAGAATGGTGAGATTTGTGCCTGTGCGATGTATGTGCGCTTTCCCAATGGGTAATGGCATTGCCTCGGTATCGAGAAGCCCTTTGGTGTTATAAAGGAGTGAATTTTCGAAGATCAATACCGGGTCAGGATCGGCAAGTGCCAGACCTACCATATCGTAGGCATCCTGTACGGTGGCGGGGGTCAAGACTTTGAGCCCAGGGATATGGGCATACCACCCCTCCAGAGAGTGTGAATGCTGTGCCGCAAGCTGTTTCCCCCCTCCGGTTGCCATACGAATCACCAGAGGGACGTTGAACTGTCCCCCTGACATATGGAGGAGGGTCGCGGCATTATTCATAATCTGATCGAGGGCTAGAAGGCTGAAATTGACCGTCATGATTTCGACGATAGGACGCATTCCGCCCAAAGCGGCACCGATCCCCGCACCGGTAAAGGTTGATTCGGATAAGGGAGTATCGATGATCCGCTCCGCTCCAAAGCGTTCCAACAGCCCCATGCTGACGGCATAACTGCCACCATAGTGCCCGACATCTTCTCCCATTAAAAAGACCCTTTCATCTTTTTCCATCCAGAAGCGTATTGCCTGACGCACCGCTTCACGGTAGGTGATTGTTGTGTTCATTGTACCCCCTTCGGTGAGTAGACAAATTTTTCAAGATCTTCAAGCGGCTCTAAAGTACCGTTTTCGGCAAAATTGACCGCTTCATCAATAATAGCAGCTATTTCACTCTCATATTCTTCAATATTAATATCCGGCCAATGCTGATGCAAAAGGAGAAGAGGATCATTTTTCTTCCACTCCTCGACTTCCGATTTTTCGCGGTAAAGTTCGGCATCAAACATAGAGTGGGCACGAAAACGGTAGGTGAGGCATTCGATGAATATCGGGCCGTTGCCTGCACGGATCTCTGAGATTGCTTGTTGAGATGCTTCTGCTACCGCTATAACATCCATTCCATCAATTTGTCGGGAGGTAATACGGTAGGCTGCTGCTTTGAGGGAAATATTCGTCTCCGATTCGGTGAATTCTAGAGCAGTCCCCATCGCGTAACGGTTGTTTTCACAGATGAAGAGGAGCGGCAAATGCCATAGAGCGGCAAGATTCAACGATTCGTGAAACTCCCCCTCGGCCACGGCACCGTCACCGAAGATACAGACGGTGACTCGGTTGCGTTTCATCATCTTATCTGAGAGTGCCATCCCGACGGCAAGCGGTAATCCTCCTGCAACAATAGCACTGCCGCCGTAAAACCGTGTTTCCGTATCAAAAATGTGCATGGAACCACCCCGTCCATGAGAGCATCCTTCTACTTTACCGTACATTTCAGCCATGATCTTGTTTGGAGAGATCCCACGTGCAAGAGCATGCCCGTGTTCACGGTAGGTGGCAAATACAGCATCATCAAGGGTCAGTGCGTGCATAACCCCTACGGCGATTGCTTCTTCTCCGATATAAAGATGCAAAAAACCCCGAATTTTTTCTTTGCTATACAGCTCTACACACTTTTCTTCAAACCGGCGGATTAAAAGCATCTGTCGATAAAATTCTTTTGCTAAATTTAGATCCATTCCCCTCTCCTTTTAATCTTCTAATGTAGAAATATCGCCCTCAGGCAGTCCCATTTCTCGTGCTTTTAATAATCGGCGCATAATTTTTCCGCTTCGGGTTTTGGGGAGATTTTGTTGAAACTCTATCTCTTTTGGAGCTACCGCAGAGCCAAGCTTTTTACGTCCAAATCCGATCAGTTCGCGACGGAGCTCTTCAGTGGGTTCAAATCCTGCTTTGAGCGAGACGAAGGCTTTGACCAGCTGCCCGATCATCTCATCAGGTTTGCCGATGACTCCCGCTTCTGCAACGGCAGGATGCTCCATGAGAGTGCTCTCGACTTCGAAGGGACCTACCATATGTCCCGAGGTTTTGATGATGTCATCAGAGCGTCCGACAAACCAAAAATAGCCGTCTGTATCCTTGTAGGCGAGATCACCCGAGAGATACCACCCTCCGACAAAACACTTGGCATAACGCGCATCGTCATGGAGGTAGTTGCAAAACATCGAAGGCCAGCCCGGTTTGAGAGCAAGTTCTCCCTCCTTGCTTGGTTCGGTAACTTCGGTGAGGGTACCGTCATCATTTTGATGGACAATTCCAGCTTCAATTCCCGGAAGCGGGCGACCCATAGACCCGGGACGGATTTGTTGCGAGAGGAGATTGGCGATCATGATTCCCCCCGTCTCCGTCTGCCACCAGTTATCGTGGATCGGCATCTTCAGTTTCTCCACTCCCCATATTACCGCTTCGGGATTAAGCGGTTCGCCGACACTTTGAATAAGACGCAAGTGTGAGAGATCGTATTCTTTCAATGGCTCGATATCCAGACGCATCAGCCGACGAATTGCCGTGGGGGCAGTATACCACACACTGATTTTCTCATTTTGAAGGGTGCTGTACCACCGTACCGCATCGAACTCTGCTTCGTCCACTACATTGGTAACTCCATGAAGCCATGGGGTGATGATCCCATACGACGTACCGGTGACCCATCCCGGATCAGCCGTACACCAATAGGTATCTTCGGGATGAAGGTCGAGTACATATCGCCCGCTCATCCAGTGAGTGTAGATTGCTTTGTGGACGTGAACGACCCCCTTTGGCATTCCTGTAGTGCCGCTGGTAAAATGGAGAATTGACATATCTTCAGGATCGGTGGGAAGAATCTCGAACGTATCGGAAGCGTTTTCCATCAGCTGTTTTAGAGAACGCACTTGGTTGCTCTCATCTTCCTCGGCATCAATCAAAAGAATGGTCTGAAGCTCAGGCAGCTGATCAAGCAGGGGACGTATCTTTTTTTCAAAAAGATTTTTAGTCGTCAGAAGGGCTTTTGCATCACCGCGCACTAAGCGCTGGAGTATCGGTTCAGGACCGAACTGTGAGAAAAGAGGGCACAGGACACTGCGATTTTTGAGAATTCCCATTGCAGCGATGTAAAGTTCGGGAAGGCGTGTCGAGAGGGTAAATACCCTGTCTCCTTTGGAGAGCCCCAGTGAATTAAGGATATTGGCAAACTTTGCTGTTTGTATTTTCATTTCTGCGAAGGTATAGACTCGCCGCTCACCATTCTCTCCCAACCACAATAAAGCAGTTTTTTCTGCGAGAGGACCATTGGCATGGCGGTCAATCGCTTCGTGGGCAATATTTAACCCCCCTGAGGGTAATCCTTCGAATTTTTGAGCAATATCTTCCCATTGGAAAATTTCGCGCTCTTTATTGTAGTCTATCAGATTTGGTTGAACGGGAAAATTTTCTAGCTTTTTTTCGATCCACTGTTCTCTCATTTTGTATCCTCCGAAAATATTTTAAGGTACAATCTATAACTGTTAATCATAAGATAAAGTATATTTTAGTTTCCTTATGAAACAATGTGACTATGCTCAAACTAAAAAGATGGCGTCTTATCGATACCGGGATTGGATCAGCTCACTGGAATATGGCAGTTGATGAGGCATTGCTAAACGGTTTTAAAGAGGGTGATTTACCGATTCTCCGACTTTATGGATGGGAGAATGCTCTGAGTGTAGGGAAGTTTTCAAACATCAGTAAAAGTGTGGATAGTAAAAAGTTGGAAGATCAAAAGATTCCCCTTGTCCGCCGCCTAAGCGGAGGAGGAGTGCTGGTACATGGAGGTGATCTCTCCTATACACTGATACTGCCACGCGAGTTTCTAAAAGATAGCGGGGTAAAGGAGAGCTATCATTATTTGTGCGGATTTCTTATCCGTCTCTATGAAAAGCTGGGTCACAATGCCTGCTTTGCTTATGATGTGCAAGAAAAGGAGAGACAATCCGATATTTGCTTGGCTGGAAACGAAGCGTATGATATTCTGATCGAAGGAAAAAAAATGGGTGGCAACGCGCAGCGATATACCCGTCATGTTTTGTTTCAGCACGGAACCATTCCTATGCGTCTGGATGAATCGCTTTTTAAACCTCTTTTTCTGGGAGGATCCGGACTGGAGAGTGCGGCATCCTTGGAGCGGTTAGGAACTCCTATGAGGTATGAACCTCTTTCAACATTGGTAAGGGATGCATTTTGTGAGACGTTTGAGGTAGAACTCATATTAGAGCCGCTGCGTTCATCCGAAGAAGAGAGAGCCAGAGATCTGCTGGTGCATAAATACACTCAGGAAAGGTGGAATTTTCATGCCAAACTCATTCATCCCTAAACCCCAATGGCTCCGTAAAAAGATTACCCTCAGTGACCATAGCTCTATGAAAGCTTTATTGGGGGAAGGGTTACTTCATACGATTTGTGAAGAGGCGATGTGTCCCAATATCAGCGAGTGTTTTCGTCAGAAGGTGGCAACGTTTATGATTCTGGGGACGATCTGTACGCGTGCTTGCAGTTTTTGCGCCGTTGAGAAGGGGAGACCTATGGCACCCAATCCCCAAGAGCCTGACAATGTGGCTCAGGCGGTTAAAAAACTTGGGCTGCGTCATGTTGTAATCACCAGCTCTACGCGCGATGATCTGAGCGATGGTGGTGCAGAACACTTTTGTAAAACGGTGCGTGCGATCAAGGATATGGATGATTCGATCACGGTAGAGCTGTTAATCCCCGATATGAAAGAAAACCTTTCGGCTCTTTCTCAAGTAGCACGAAGTACCGCCGAGATTATTGGACATAATGTGGAGACGGTACCGCGCCTTTATGATGTTCGTCGCGGGTCCCAGTTTGAACGCTCGCTTCGGGTGTTGGGGAAGCTTTCTTCGATGAATCCCGCAGTTGCCACCAAAAGCGGCATTATGCTTGGTCTTGGTGAACGTGACGATGAGGTGTTAGGACTGATGCAAGATCTTTTGGATGTAGGGTGCCGGTATCTCAGTATCGGGCAGTATCTCTCTCCCTCATCTGCTCATGCCGCAGTGGTAGAATATGTGGAACCTACACGGTTTGAGTATTTGCGAAAACTTGGAATGGAGATGGGTTTTGGCTACATCAAAAGCTCCCCCTATACGCGAAGCAGCTATATGGCGCATGAATATTTGGAGGCAAAATGAGACAGTTTGAGGCAGTAGTAATCGGGGCAGGACCCGGAGGGTATGAAGCAGCCATTGAGCTGGGACGTGCTGGGATTAAAACTCTTCTAATTGAGAAAACCAAAGAACACATCGGCGGAACATGTCTGAATGAGGGGTGTATCCCGACCAAAAATTATTTACAGAGTGCCGACTATGCTTCCAAAGCCGCCTATTTTAGTGACTGCGGATTGGCATTCGAGTTCAAGGGACTTGATATTGGAAAACTTGCGGAGAAAACCAACCACCTCAAAAATGAACTTCGATCCGGTGTCGTATGGCTTCTGGAGAGTGCAGGGGTGGAAATGATGTATGGCACGGCAACATTTATCGATGCTCATACGATTGATGTCTCAGGGGAGAGGATCGGATTCGAGAAGGCCATTATCGCCACGGGTGCACAGGTCAGGGAAGTCTCCACATTACCGTTGGACGGCAAGTATATCATCTCCAGCCGCGAGGTATTTGGACTGAGAACGCTCCCTAAGTCGATCGCCATCATCGGAGGGGGGGCAATCGGATGTGAATTCGCGACATTTTTCAATGCTTTTGGAGTGGAGGTGACGCTCATAGCGCGCGGTTCCCAGTTGCTTTCCGGTGAGGATGACGATGTGGCAAAGACGTTGTTGAGGGGATTTAAAAAGTCTAACATTCGAGTGCTGACCTCTGCTTCTGTTCAAAAAGCTGAAGTGAATAAAGAGGGGGTGGAATTATTCATCCAAGGAGAGACACAGGAGCGTATCCAATGTGAGTTGGTACTCTCCGCAATCGGACGAGATCCTTATACCGAAGGGCTTAATCTTGAAAATGCAGGGGTACAACGAAATGCCAAGGGATTTATCGAGGTTAACGGTGCATTTCAAACGACCCAAAAACATATCTATGCGGTAGGTGATTGTATCGATACTCCGGCGTTTGCCCATACGGCTTACGTCGAGGCTCGGATCGCCGCTCATAATCTTATGAGCGGCAGTGCGGATACCAATACCCACATTAACCCCTCTACCATCTTTTCAAATCCGCAAATCGCCAGTTGCGGAGTGAGAGAGAAGGAGGCCAAAGAGCAAGGGCGTGCGATTGAAATCAAAAAAGCTTTTTTTAAAGTCAATGCAAAGGCAAAAATTAAGGGGGATGATTCCGGATTTGCCAAGATTATCATCTGTTCTGAGAGCAATATGATTTTAGGAGCAGCGATCATCGGAGTGGAAGCGACGGAAATTATACATGAGATGGTGGTGGCTGTCGAGAAAAAACTGACAGCCAAAGAGCTGATCGGAATGATTCATGTCCATCCCAGCGTCTCAGAGATTGTGCGGTATCTATAGATAATTTTATCGGTTGCCTATAAACTATCTATGATGAGCGGAACAAAACGAAATCCCGGCAGTTCATACCCATTGAGCGTTCCTTCTTCATCTTTTGTAATACGCCAGACACTCTCTAAAATAGGAATAACCAATATTCCTCCAGGTTTAAGCTGATCTAATAGGCTCATCGGCATATCCCGTGCACTTGCAGAGATGAGAATACGGTCATAGCGGTGTCCCGGTTTTCCAAGAATGGACGGATCTGCCAAATCAATCGAAGCATTGCTGACATGAGCTTTGCGTAAACTTCTTCTTCCATATTCTACAAGAGAAGGAATTCGCTCAACACCCTCTACAAATCCATCTTCCCCAACTGCTAATGCCAAAAGTGCCGTTGTCCATCCCGAACCTGAACCAATATCTAATATTTTATTCCCTGCTTGCGGATTTAAAAGTTCTAACATAATGGCAACGGTGGTAGGCTGAGAAATGGTTTGCCCCATCCCGATTGATAGGGGATAATCACCATAGGTACTCGTATGAAGTTCTTCAGGGACAAAAAGAGTGCGGTCACATCGCCGAAATGCGTCGATTAGCATAGGGGAATAAAGGACTCCCGAGGTGATAAGATGATCAATAAGTTCTTGGTTACTGTTCATATGTCAGAACCACACCCCTTCAATTTTTGTACCACAGGAGAGGCAGCTGTTTTTATTGATTAAGTGGTTCGTCACATACTGCCCGATATTCCCGTGCCGATCGATGACCAGCTTGCCACATCCGGGGCAGTAGGTCGATTCTCTCGCCTCATCATCAATATTTCCGACATAGACATACTTCAGCCCCGCCTCTTTACCGATCTCATAGGCACGACGAAGTGTTGATGCCGGGGTTCTAGGAACATCAAGCATCTTATACATCGGGTGAAACGCACTGATATGCCACGGCATGGAGGGGTCGAGATCGGCTTGAAATTTGGCAATCGCACGGATCTCTTCTTCCGAATCGTTGTATCCCGGAATAAGGAGGGTCGTTGTCTCTACCCATATCCCTTTTTTATGGGCGTATTCAATGGTGTCGAGAACCGGTTTGAGAGATCCTCCACAGATGTCTTTGTAAAACGATTGGCTATATCCTTTAATATCAATATTCATTCCGTCCAAATAGGGGGCACTCGTATCAAGTGCTTTGTGGGTTTCATAGCCGCTGGTAACGTAGATATTTTTCAATCCCGCTTCGTGGGCAAGTTTGGCGGTGTCATAGGTGTATTCGAAAAAGACAACCGGCTCATTGTAAGTGTAAGCGATACTTTGGCATTCATACTCTAGTGCCAGCTCAACTGCCCTTTGCGGAGAAAGGCTCTGACCGACAATCTTATGCTGATGCTCTTTTGGGTATTGGGAAATATCGGCATTCTGACAAAATTTGCACGAAAAGTTGCATCCTACCGTCCCAAACGAGAAAACACTCGAACCCGGCAAAAAATGAAACATCGGCTTTTTTTCGACAGGATCAACATTGACCGCCGCAGCAAGACCATAGGTAAGAAGACGTAACTCTCCATTTTCGACTTTGCGGATACCGCAAATGCCGTATTCTCCTTCCCCGAGTTTGCAGTGCTGATTGCATGCCTCACATGCAATCCTGCCGTCTTCAAGTTTTTTGGAAAGCCATGCTATGGATGACATTGTGACCCCTTTGAAAAAAGTCTATTTTGTAAAATGCTCTAACAGCTGATCGGTCGGGATTTTAGTCAAATCAGCATGAAGATTGACTGTCATACTTTTTTGGATAGCTGGATCGAGTAATTCGACGATTTGATTATTGATTGCTTTGGGTGCGGCAAAATACCAATCAGTATGACTGTATTCGTGCAAAGTGTCGGAAATCTGTTGTGCGATCTCTTTGAGACGGCGACGCTCTTCTTCCAATCCGATATTGTGGTCTTCGCCCGAGCCGCTGGCGTTAATCGAACCGCTGGAGCTTACGCCCTGAAAATTTCCCTGTTGATCAGAGACTTTTTCATTCAACCGTTGATGTGCTTCAAGACTATCAATACTTTGCAGTAATTCAAGCGATTCTCTCCCCACCGGATCTTTCTTGCTAGTAAAGAGTTTAAAACGCTGTAGATCAGCGATAATAATAAGTTTTGATGACATGGTAACCCTCCTATAATATAACTGGCAAACTAAATCCAAATGCGCTTAATTTCTCCAGTAGATTGATTGTACCAAAAAGTAGTTCAAAATAATGCAATAGTATCTTCAAACGTGAATACGGCATAATACGCATTTAAATAGAACCTCAATACAGAGCTCAGGAGAGATAGTATGAATCAAGAACTTCATTATGTTCAGCAATTTTACAATCAGGCGATTGAATTTTTAGCCAATTATAGTTTTCAGATTATCGGTGCATTAATCATCGTATTCATCGGATGGTTTCTCTCGAAGTACATCTTTAATCTGTTGTTGAAATTTTTTAATAAGCATGATTTTGATGTGACGTTGAGCAGGTTTGCGGCGAATGGCGTACGAATATTGATTCTTGGGGCGATGATTATTGTCGCTATTGGAAAGCTTGGTATTTCAATAGCCCCTTTTATCGCTGCAGTGGGTGCAATCTTCTTGACGGCAGGTTTGGCGATACAAGGGAGCGTGGCTAACTTTGCGGCAGGAATTTCGCTGATTATCAGTCGTCCCTTTAAGATAGGGGATACGATTCTGGTCAATAAGATTTATGGGGAAGTCGAAGAGATCAAGCTTGCCTATACGACGCTTCGTACCGAAGATGAAGAACTCATAACCGTCCCCAATAAAAATATGATCGGAGAGGTGCTGGTCAATTCGTTTAAATATCGGATTGTTGAATCTTGTGTGGGTATTTCCTATAACGATGACATCGAAAAAGCGATTGAGATCATCCGAAACGTGATTGATAATTTTGATAATGTTTCCAAGGAAAATAAGTCCATTATCGGTATAGAAAAATTTGGAGACAATGCCGTTGAAATAGGGATGCGCTATTGGATTCCTACGAGAAGTTTTTTTAAAGTGCACTATGAAGTCAATTTGGCGGTGTATAAAGCATTGGGTGAGGCGAAGCTAACCATCCCCTATCCACAGCGAGAAGTGCATATTTACGGACAAAAAACGGTTTAAAAGTGATATTATTATGGTAATTAAGTGAGAGGAGTGACGATGCGACCGTTTATGTACATCATTGTTTTTATTTTTGCTTTTATTTTATTGAAGGCTTTTTATCTCGATTCATTACCCTCTGAGCCTCATGTTGAAACAAATTCTACGGTTGAAGAAGTAAGTAAGAATCCTGAATCAAGCGAGGTAGCTAAAGAAAAGCCTCCTCCCACAGGATGGGAAGATAAGAGTAAGAGACCGATAGATCAGCTGGGGGATACCATCGCGGAAAAGCTTAAGGGGAAATTCTAGTATACCTTATTTGCTTCGTGAGAGAAGTATACCGCTGGTGATAATCAAGACGGCTCCGATAATAACCATCGGGGTTGGTAACACATCGCCCAATAGCATCCCAAAGAGTGAGGCAAACAGTACTACACTGTAACTGATAGTGCTCACTAATCCTGCTTTCGCATAAAAATAAGCACGCGTCATATACAGCTGTCCAAATGCCGCTGCTGCCCCCATTAACGCTATCCATAGCCAGTCAATACCGTTGGGCATAACAAAAGGGCTGAGCGCAAAGGTAAAAAATTCTGAGGTGCTGAACTCTGCGACTGTCATCAAGAGGAAAGGAATGACGACACCAAAAAACATAAAGGAGAGGACGACAGAGCGTTCATCATAATAGGCTTTGAGGCTTCGCACGCTGGTGTACGCAAGTGCTGATAAAAATCCTGTCAATAATCCCATAATATGCAAATAATCGAGGTGAAATCCGCTGAGAATCGCTACTCCTGCAAAGCCGATACAAATGGCGAGTATGGCGTGAGCTTTGAGCTTTTCCCCTAATAGAAAAAATGCCAAAATAGCGGTAAAAATCGGTTCTGTTTTGGCATACACGATGGCGTTGGAGAGAGATGTGACACTAATCGTATAGAAAAATGTCAGTAGAGCGATTGTTCCAATGATGCCTCGAAAGAGGAGTGTATAGGGACGGCCGCCAACGTTTTGGATTGGTTTGCGTACAATAAAAGCCAATACTACAAGCAGCCCGATAGCATTGCGCCAAAATGTTACCTCGACGGAACCCATGGAAGCTGACAGGAGTTTGGCAAAGAGCATGGTGAGGGCAAATAAAAATGAGGCTGCAACCATCAATACGATGCCGCGATGGGTATTGGTGATAGGCTTATGCACATAAATCATTGACGGAATTGTATCATGATGTTTATCGTTTAGTGAACCGGCAGCGAATTTTTTTTCCTCTGCAATGGTAGCAAAACAGTTGAGTAATTAATAAAAATACGCATTTAAAAATATTTTTCTTTATTTGGCGGAATTTTACAAGACATTTTTCTCTTTGTGTCCTATGATACCTGCACATTAAAGGATTTTCTGGATGAATATTGTTTGCCATGATAGCTCTTATATTGATTCAATCTATCATGTTCCTGTAGAAACGTATACAGAAGACTATGATTTTAATTTTTTTGGCGCCCCTTCGGTACATGAGCATATTATTTTAAATGACGATTGTGCCACCATTAGGTTCGATATTAATGGTAAGATTTATGAACATGACGGGCATATTATCTGCGGTAAATTTACCCATGCTCCTAAAATTAAAATCGTTTTTAAAAATACGGATAAAAAACTGACCATAATCCGTCTGATGTCGTGCGGAATGTTTAAACTGACCGATACCCCGATAGAATCCATGGTAAATTATGTAGCGGCAGGATCAATTATCGACATCGATACTCTCTGCACTGAAGAAATAGAGAACTATATTTGTAAAATTGATGCAATGATGAAGGAAGAAAGTACGGATAAGTCTTACAATATGACGCGTGAAATTATCCGTTATGTTAATGCTAATTTTCTCCATCTTCCCAGTAATACCTCTAAAGCAATAGCCGATAAATTTGGTATATCTGAGAGCTCTTTGCGTCGTTATTTTAAAAAATATCTCGGGATTAATCTCTCCACGTATATTATCACTGTCAAGCGTAAAAAGATGATTCAGGCTATTTATGAAGACAATTATGATTCACTGAGTGTACGGGAGAATGGCTATTATGACCAATCCCATTTTTTAAACGATTTCAAACGCCTTTACGGTGTGCCGCTCAAAGAGTATTTTAATGAAATGCAGGTGATGAAAGAACATTCGCCTGGGTTGATGAAGTTCTTATATCACTGCAATATTCAAAGCACTGTTTAAAAGGGATGAGATGATCGCACAATTGTACTCGGTAACACATGCTACTCCTATAGGAAATATTTTTAGTATCGATCATCCTACGAAATCATTTGAGAGTGATACTATTTTGCGTGATATATTTGAGTATTTTTCGACGTATGCGGTTAATGTCGTTATCATTACCCAAAAAATGATTTCCATTGGAATTTTTACCCTCAAAGACATGATGCGTTCATTGCAAAATTTCGGAAATCTTCTTCTTTCAGTAGGTGAGTTTATAACGGCTCCTTTGCAGACGTTTACTTCCACCCAGAGTATCGCGGAGGTGCTGGATACGATGCGAGATGTCTCGTACAATAAAATCGTTGTAATGCAAGAGGATAAAGTCATCGGAGTGATCGATCACCGTCATCTATTATCAAAATGTTATACTCAGCTCGCTCCGCTAATCAAGCATGAATACAACCTAGTTCACTCGATGCTTGGACTCGTAGATGAGGGAGAGCAGGGGTTACTCAAGCTTGCGACTACTGATTTTCTGACGGGGGTTGGAAACCGACGGTTATTTGAAAAGATTTTTCAATCACATCAATCACTTGAAAATCAGCATGAAATGAATTTATTTTTATTGATGTTTGATATTGATGATTTCAAAAAGATTAATGATACCTTCGGACATAATATTGGTGACTCCGTGCTTAAACAGCTTGCAAAGCTAGTGAGTACGTCAATCCGGAAATCAGATGTTTTTGCCCGTTGGGGAGGAGAAGAGTTCGCAATTTTACTGCGCTATTCGGATCCTGCACGGGTTATTGATATTGCAGAACAGATTCGCAAACGAATCGATGCGTACAGCTTTGAGACAATTATCCACGTAACGTGCAGTTTTGGATTGACACCCGTCAAACCGCATGAAAGTATAGAAGAGGCTGTTTTACGCGCCGATTTGGCACTCTACCGCGCTAAAGCTGATGGAAAAAATACGGTTCGCTTAGAGATGACGTAATTTTATGCCGCGTTGGTCTAAATAGCGGGAATTATGATAGTATTGATTTATAAAGTCTCGAGGGGGAGAAAATCATGATAATCGGTATTCCAAAAGAGATCAAAACAGATGAGTTTCGTGTCGGTATTACCCCATCTGGGGTGAGAGAGTTGCTTAAATACAGACATACTGTACTCATCGAGACGGGTGCAGGTTTGGGGAGCGGCTTTGAGGATGAGGCATACATTCAAGCAGGTGCTTTGATCCTTTCACATGCGGATGAAGTGTATATGCGCTCAGAGATGATACTGAAAGTCAAAGAGCCCATAGAGATCGAATATGATCGGCTTCGTGAGGGGCAAATTCTCTTTACCTATCTCCATCTTGCCGCAGACAAGCGACTCACCGAAGTGTTGTGTGACAAAAAAATTACTGCTTTGGCGTATGAAACATTGCGTGTCGGAAACCGCCTCCCTTTGCTCGAACCGATGAGCGAGATTGCCGGACGGATGGCGACACTGTTTGGTGCGGTTCACCTGGGACGATACAACGGCGGGAGCGGACGATTACTCGGCGGTGCGGTGGGTGTTGAGCGCAACCGTGTCGTGGTTCTCGGAGCAGGGGTCGCGGGAAAATCAGCCGCAGATGCAGCGGCAGGTCTGGGAGCTGAGGTCACGATGCTCGATATTAACACCCAACGGCTCACCTATTTGCATGATGTCATGGCTCCCAGTGTGACGATGCTTTACTCAACACATGACACGATATTAAATAGTATTAAAGACGCCGATCTTGTCATCGGAACCGTTCTCGTTGCCGGAGCCAAAGCACCGAAACTCATCACCCGCGATATGCTGGGGATAATGAAAAAAGGGTCTGTATTAGTCGATGTATCGATCGATCAAGGGGGATGTTTTGCGACCTCTCATCCCACTACCCATTCCCATCCGACGTTTGAGGTGGACGGCATCGTCCACTACTGTGTCGCCAATATGCCCGGCATGTACCCTCGCACCTCGACGATCGCACTCACCAATGCAACATTACCGTACGTACTGAAAATCGCTTCGACATCGATGGAAAAATTGTTGGAAGAGTCGTCGATGCGTGATGCGCTGAATACCTATGGTGGCAAGATTACGAATGAAGCCGTTGCTCTCGCCCATGGAATGAATAATCATTTAATTTAAGGATATGTTAAAAAAATAAAGAGATAATACACCTCTAAAAAGTCTCTTAAGGAATCCGGATGAAGCGTTGGAGTGTAAACGGAATCATCTTTGGATTTATCGTCTCTTCTTTATACGCAGGGGGAGAGCAGACTCTCAAAGATATGACACTCTTGCCAATAAGGGTAGAAGGAGAGGCTGAATCTTCGGATATAATCGGTGCGGCAACTGAGGGAACCGTCACGGCACGGCAGTTGGCCAACAGACCGATCCTTCGTCCTGCAGAGGTATTGGAGAGTGTTCCAGGACTCATCGTCACACAGCATAGCGGCGACGGAAAAGCCAATCAGTATTTTTTACGTGGCTTCAGTCTTGACCACGGTACCGATTTTTACACGACAGTAGATGGGATGCCGACCAATCTTCCTACCCATGCCCACGGGCAAGGATACAATGACCTCAATTTCCTAATACCAGAATTGATTTCGAGTGTGATGTACAAAAAAGGGCCGTATTATGCGACTGAGGGGGATTTTGCATCGACGGGAAGTGCCCATATCCATTATGCAAATAGTCTGCCAGAGGGAATTGCCAGTGTGACATTGGGAAGTTTCGGTCAAAAACGTGTACTCAATGCCAATTCATTCGATATGAATGGCGGGAAGCTTTTGTATGCGCTTGAATATTTTTATAACGACGGTCCTTGGGATCATCCAGAGGGGTATGCGCGTCTAAACGGTGTTGTGAGCTATGCCAAAGAGGATGGGAAAAACAGCTATAAGATCACGGCGATGGGATACAAAGGGAGCTGGGACGCGACAAACCATGTTCCGCTTCGTGCAATCGATAGCAGTATAATCGGGAGATACGGTTCGCTCGATCCTAGTGATGGGGGAAATACCCACCGATACAGCCTCTGCGGAGAATATACCCGTCGTGATAATAACGGGGTAACGAGCGCAAATGCCTATGTAATCGATTACGGGCTTGATCTGTTTTCTAACTTTACCTACACTTTGAATGATGCAGTAAGGGGAGATCAGTTCGAGCAAAAAGATGCCCGTACCATACTGGGAGGGAATGTGGGACGTGTCTCGCTAGGGTCGATGTTAGGTCTAAATTCGGTACAATCGTATGGATTTCAACTGCGTAACGATGTGATTCGTGGTGTTGGACTTTATAACACACAAGAGCGTGTTCGATTCAACACAATCACCTCTGATAGGATTAATGAAACCAATGCCGCCCTCTACTACCAAAATGAGCTGACCCTTAGCAATAAAGTCCGCATAATTGCCGGAATTCGTGGCGATATGGTCCGTTTTGATGTCACAAGCAATATCAATTCGGCCGATTCAGCGGTGAAAACGGCTGCTATTGCCAGCCCAAAACTCAGTTTCATCTTCGGTTCGTGGGCAGATACGGAGCTGTTTCTTAACACCGGATACGGCTTTCACAGCAATGATGCGCGTGTGTTACACCACGCGATTAATCCGGCAACACCGCTGGTGAGAACCAAAGGGGGAGAGGTTGGGGTGAGAACGCGTGCCGTGGAGCATTTGCAAACCTCAGTGGCTTTGTGGATGATGGACAGCGATTCGGAGCTTGTTTTTGCCGGTGACACGGGTGGGACGGAACCAACAGGTCCCTCACGCCGCATGGGGATAGAGTGGGCAAATTACTGGACACCGACACCATGGTTTATTCTCGATGCCGATCTCGCACTCTCACGTGCACGGTATAAAGACTCCTCTTCGACAGGGGGAGCATACGTCCCTGAAGCGATCGAGCAAACCGTATCGATAGGGGCTGCGGTTACGGAGTATGAGAATTATTTTGGGGGATTGAGATTGCGTTATTTCGGCAGTCGTGCACTCATAGAGGATAACTCGGTACGTTCCAAACCCTCGACTCTGATCAATCTCAAAGCAGGGAAACATTTGAGTAAGAATATTGATTTGAGTATTGATATTTATAACCTCTTTAACCGTAAAACCTATGACATTGAGTATTATTATGAATCAAAGTTAGCGAGTGAAAGCAGCTCTGTGACGGATCATATGGTTCATCCGGGTGAACCCAGATCAGCACGGTTGACATTGACGTATCGATACTAATATACTTAAAAAAAGGGAACGTATGAAAATATCTCTCCATAAAGCCGATGAACGGGGACTTGCCGAACACGGTTGGTTGCACAGTCGATTTAGTTTTAGTTTTGCCGAATACCACAATCGCGAGCGGATGGGGTTTGGAGTATTGCGGGTTATTAACGATGATATTATCGAACCATCAGGCGGTTTTGGAATGCATCCGCACCGTGATATGGAGATTATTACAATCGTAACCAAAGGCTCACTGGAACACAAAGATTCTGAAGGAAACCACGGCATTATCACGGCAGGACAGATTTAGTATATGTCGGCGGATAGCAGCGTAGATTCTAATAGATTAGGCGTTAATGCGCGTCTAAAAGAAGGTAGAATATATTTTTCGTATCCTATTTTGATTTATGTCGCAAATAAGATATAGGTACAATCAACAAGGCACTTTTATGAATATACAAAAACTCAAAGAAGCCGAGGAAAATTTCTTCACGTTTTACCCTAAAGGGTTCGAAGATGAAGCCCTTCTACCGATCATCAAGCGGCACAATACGGCAAAAATAGGTCAAAGTGTACGGGAGATGTTCTCACCTGAACATTTCATCCGGACTGAACAGATATGCGAGAACTTTGCCAAAATTGTCTCCAAATCTTCCTTTATCTCGCTTTTCGAAAAACCAAAAGTCAGAGATATGGTCAAGCTGATGAGTATGGAGCAGCAAGATATGCTTTCCATCGGACTGTATGAGTTTTTACATGCTAATCAAGAAAAAGGGTTTGAAATCTTGGTAGACGTGTTGAGTATCTACAAGCTTGCAAAATGGTCGATTGTGACATTAATCCCCTATTATTACGCAAGGGAGAAAGAGTTTTTTATTAAACCGACCACCACAAAAGGCATTATCAAATTCTTCGAGATCAGCGCTCTGGAGTATAAACCTAAACCGACGTATGAGTTTTACATACGGTATACACAGATACTCGAAGAGATGAAATCACTCGTAGATGCTTCAATAGGAAAAGATAACGCCGGTTTTACCGGCTTTTTGATGATGGCGATGAAATAGGGTTCTAAGAGGAAGCGAAAAAGATCGTGATAGAGTATTTAAGACGATAATTACTATTTTTATTTTTTCTCCAACGCTAACAAAAACTCTTTTTTCTCAATCCCTCCGCTGTATCCGCCGATTCTGCCGTTTGAAGCGATGACACGGTGGCAGGGGATGAGGATAGAAATGGGATTACGACCGTTGGCATTCGCTACGGCACGGACGGCTTTGGGATTACCGAATAGTTTAGCCTCTGTAGTATACGAGATTGTTTCGCCGTAAGGAATGGTGCATAGGGTTTCCCAAACCCTTTTTTGAAACACTGTTCCATTCACAGAGAGCGGCAGGGTAAAGGTTTGCCGTTTTTTCTCGAAGTATTCATGAAGCTCTTTTTCCAAGCGTATTAACAGAGGATTGTCAGAGTTGTTGAAACTCTGTGTCTCATCGGTGAAATCGAGGGATGTGATACTGTTTTTATCGGCGGTAGCGATCATTTTTCCGATCGGTGTATTAATGATACAGGTATCGTGATTTTGTGACAGAGGCATAGTATTAAGCCTCTTTTTTAAAAATCAGATTTTTAAGACTCCGCTCTTCATCATCGGTCGGAAAGCTCTCTAAATTCTCCAATCTCTCGATATAACGAAACTCAGGGGCATTCTCTCTAAAAAGAGTTTTGATAAACTCAGTACCAAGCTCAGGGGCATTGAGTGCCGATAAAACAACACACTCTTCTGCCGCAAACTCATTGAGCCTGCGGATAATCTTTTCGTAATCGGAAGTTGCCGCAAACGACCCTTTTTGAAAACTGGGGGGATCGATGATGATGAGGTCGTAGGGTCCAGCTTTTCGGATACGGCTCCATGATTTTAGGATATTGTAAGGCATGAATTGTACTTTTTTGGTATCGAGTCCGTTGAGTCGGTGGTTTTCTCTCCCTGTGGTGAGGACATTTTTGTTCATATCGACGTTAACAACGGATTTTGCTCCCGCTTCAATGGCTACAACGGAGAACGAGCAGGTATACGAAAAAAGATTTAAGACATTTTTGTTTTTTGCATGGTTGCGGACAAAGATTCTGCCCCTTTTCATATCGGGGAAAAAGCCGATATTTTGAGCGTTGAGGAAGTTGATATGATACTTGAGTCCATTTTCGAGGGCAAAGTTTTCTGATGGGAGTTCGCCTGCGACCACGGTAGAGGGTGATGAGGGAAGATAGCGTTGTTGGATAACCAATGCCTCCCATTTTGCTTCGGAGGTATAGAATTTTTGCAACAGGGCAGCAATTTTTTCTTCCTCCTTGTCAGCATCAAATAAAACGGCAAAAAGTACCTTGTCCACACTGTCAATCGTGAGAAATCTATACTCTTCATAAGCATTGCCTCGCCCATGAAATAATCGGGTGTATTCCTCTGTACAGTTGCGCGCATTGGTCATTAATAGGTGTTGTAAATCTTCTAAGTTCATAGTGAAATTATAGCGAATAGAGTTGTCCATAACCGTTATAGGATTGAGTAGAAAGGTTAAAGATTTAAAATAAAAACATTTTTGCTACAATAGTTATATACATTTGAGATTTATTCAGGATGATTCTATGAAGAGAACAACATTAGCTGCGATTTTAACTAAAAATGTGACAACTCTATCTACTGATGTAACGGTATCGTATGCAATGGAGGTAATGTCTCTGGGGAAGCTCAGTTCTCTTATTATCGTTGATGCAGATAATCGACCAATAGGAATTTTCACCGAACGAGACAGTCTAAAAGTAATCTCAGGGAAAATCGGCTTAGAATCACTCTTAGGTGACGTGATGACTCGGAGTGTTTATACGGTCCATATTGATGCTGAGATACATGATACCTATGCCGTAATGTCTGAGAAAGGTTTCCGACATCTGGTTATTGTCGATGAGGAAGGAAAACTTGCAGGTGTAGCAACTCAGGGTGATTTCCTTCGTCATATTGGTTTTGATAATATGACGTATGTCAAAAATATTACGACGGTGATGACGAAATCTATTGTGATGTTGGAACGGGAAGCCACCATAAGCTATGCTGCGGTACAGATGGCGGAACATTACAGTGATTATGCCGTTATTACGAATGGGATGATTCCGATTGGGCTGATTACGGAACGAGATATTTTGCAGTATGCTTCATCCAAACATGAATGCTCTGATGATCCGGTTTGGCGTGTTTATCAGCGTGATTTTCCAGTATGCACCGAAGAGACATCATTGGCTGAAGCCGCCTCTCTCATGGAACGTCATGGGGTTCATCAGCTCATTATTACCGATGAGAAAGGGAGTCTCGTCGGTTTATTGACACGATATGATCTTTTGCAAGCATTGCATGGGAGTTATTTTGAGTTTTTGATCCGACAGGTTGATACAAAAAGTAGCGCGTTAAACGAACTCAAAGACGTATATGCCAAGCTTATTCAAGATCAAGAGGATCTGAGTAAAAGTGAAGAAAAATTTCGGACGCTGTTTGATATGCTTCCGGATGGAGTTGTACTTGTAGATCCCGCAACTCATCAGACCGTTGATTTTAACAGCATTGCTGCACTGCAATTGGGCTATACCCCTGAGGAGTTTTTGCAAGTAAAGATCAGTGATTACGAAACGATTGAAACCACAGAAGAGATAGAGGCTCATATTAAAGCCGTTCTGAGTGGAGGACGATATGAATTTGATACGGTTCACCGACGAAAAAATGGATCCTTAATGGATGTGATAGTGACAGTTTCTGCGGTTACCATTCGGGAAAATCTATATATTCTCGCTTATTATCGTGATATTACTGAGCGAAAACGGTATGAAGAGAAACTCGAGACATTGGCAAACTATGATCCTTTGACGGGACTTGCCAATCGTGCATTGCTTTCGTCACATCTGAAAAGCTCCATTGAAAAAGCCAAGCGGCACAAAACACAGATTGCTGTCTTGATGTTTGATCTGGATCGATTCAAAGATGTCAATGATAGCTTCGGACACGGTGCGGGAGATGAGTTGCTTCAGCAAGTGGCACAGCGGTTTAGCGTCAGATTGCGTGAGGGTGATATTATCAGCCGTTTGGGGGGAGATGAGTTTGCCATTGTGTTGGAGCATCTAGCTCGTCCTGAGGATGCAGGTCGTATTGCAACAGAGATGATTGATGCACAAAGCGCCCCCTATAAACTTATCAGCGGTGCAGCGGTTCATATCGGGATGAGTGCGGGGATCGTTATCTTTCCTGATCACGGTGAGAGTGCTTCTGAGTTACTTCAACACGCTGATGCGGCACTGTACAAAGCAAAAGGGGAGGGGCGAGGTATCTATCGCTACTATACGGATGAATTGACCGATTCGGCACGAAGACGGATTGAATGTGAAACCCAGTTGCGCCGAGCGGTTGATAATAATGAATTCGAGGTCTATTATCAGCCTCAGGTTCATATTGCAACGGGACAGATTGTCGGAGCTGAAGCACTGGTGCGATGGAATGATCCGGAGAGAGGAATGATTTTTCCAAGTGTATTTATCCCGATTGCTGAGGATACGGGGCTGATTGGTGCAATCGGGGAATGGGTACTCAATGAAACCTGCCGACAGGGAAAAATTTGGCTGGATGGCGGACATCGGTTGACACTGGCAGTGAACCTTTCCGCCCATCAGGTACGCCACCAAAATATTCCCGAAATGGTCGAAGCTGCCCTTGACCGATCAGGGTATCCGGCGGATAAACTCGAACTCGAGCTCACAGAGAGTGCCCTGATGCAGCGGGAAGAGGAGACGGTGACAATGCTTCATTTGCTTCGTGCACAGGGGATACGGCTGGCTATTGATGATTTTGGTACCGGATATTCGTCGCTTTCGTATCTGAAACGTTTTCCGATCGATGTCCTAAAAATCGATAAAAGCTTCGTGGATGATCTCCCCTTTGATGCAGATGATATGGCAATTGTTACTGCGATCATCGCTATGGGTAAAGCATTAGGTTTTCAGATTTTAGCGGAGGGGACAGAGCGTATAGAGCAGATTGAGTTTTTAAAAGAGCGAGGATGCACAATGTATCAAGGGTATTTTAAAAGCCCGCCACTTCCTGCCCAAGAGTTTGTAAAACTGCTACGCAAATAGGAGCTGTGCCTACTGACGTTCTTTGCCGTAATAGTTATAGTTAAAATCCATAAAAAGCAGATGTAAACGTATGAAAACTATGGCACTTTCAGAATTATTTTTGACATTCGATTCATCTGAGCGAGGTCTGAATGATGATGAAGTTAAACGAAGATACCTTCAGCATGGGTTCAATACTCTCCCTAAAATTCCATCAAAACCTTGGTATTTTAAATTAGCTGCCCAATTTACCCATTTTTTTGCCCTTTTGCTGTGGGTTGCTGCGGCAATCAGTTTTGTAACCGCTTGGTTTGATCCGGCTTCTAATATGCTTCCGATTGGATGGGCTATCGTCATTGTGATCGTTTTAAATGGGGCCTTTGGTTTTTATCAGGAGTTTCGTACTGAAAAAAGTTTAGAAGCTCTGCGAAATATGCTCCCTTTAAAGGTGAGTGTGTGCCGTCAAGGGATCGAAAGTATGATATTGGCTACGGAACTTGTCCCGGGTGATATTGTACTCCTTCACGAAGGAGATAAAGTTCCCGCTGATATGTATTTGATTCATGCCTTTGACTTATGGCTCAATGAGAGTTCTTTAACGGGAGAAAGCGAACTTGTTTCGGCAGATGCACTCGGAAGTGACAATAGTAAAAATATTCTTTATTCTGGAACGTATGTCGTCAAGGGGGAAGCCCGAGGACTTGTATTCGCGACTGGCAAGGAGAGCCGATACGGAACGATCGCCGCATTAACCCAAACGGTAGATTCGGGTGTCAGTCATTTGCAAAAAGAGATTGCCCATATATCCAAAGTTATTGCTTTGACATCCTTGGTGATTGCCGGAAGTTTGATCGTTATCTCAGGATTCGGAGAGAATGAAATATGGAAAACATTTTTGTTTGCACTCGGTGTACTGGTTGCTTTGATCCCAGAGGGGCTGCTGCCGACCGTAACATTGGCATTAGCCTTCGGTGCACAGCGGATGGCATCCAAAGGTTTTTTAGTGAACGGTCTTTCCGTCATCGAAAATCTGGGAGCTGTGACGGTGATTGCAACTGATAAGACGGGGACGATTACCCAAAACAAGATGGAAGTGGCCGCATGGGAAGAGGAGGAAAAACAAGACCCCTCTCAAGAACTTCTTGATGCTGCACTCTTGTGCAACCGTGCCGACGCGACTAGCGGAGATCCGGTAGAACAGGCTCTTTTTAACTTTGCAGAAGGCTATACTGATGTTGCAACACGACGAAGTGAGTATCCGCTTGTAAGTGAATACCCGTTTGATTATCACCTTAAACGGATGAGTACGGTTCACTCCGCCAAAGAAGGATTTTCTGTCTTTTGTAAAGGGGCGCCAGAAGTAATTCTCCAATTGTGCCATGAAGTATATGCTCAGAGTGGAAAAAAAGAGATCACACCCGATGAATACCAAAAACTGATTGAAAAACATGATCGCATGGCGGCACTGGGATACCGGGTTATCGGTTTTGCTAAACGTGATTGTACATCATTGCCGACTTCGCGCCAAGAGGCTGAAAACAAATTGAGTTTTATCGGGTTTATTGCGATGGTAGATCCTTTGCGTGATGATATTATAGAGGCAGTCGCTCTGTGCCATAAGGCGGGGATTAGAGTGTTGATGATTACGGGGGATCATCCCCTAACGGCTGGTGCGATTGGGATGAGTGCAGGGATTATTACAACGATAACGGAGGTAACGACAGGAGAAGATCTTGAAAAGCTTCCCACTTCAGCCATCAAGCGGCTATTGTATAAAAATCATGTATTTGCGCGTGTTTCTCCAGAACAGAAACTTTCCCTTGTCACGGTGCTCAAAGAGATGGGGGAGACAGTAGCGGTAACGGGAGACGGTGTTAACGATGCTCCTGCACTGAAAAAAGCCGATGTCGGTATCGCTATGGGATCAGGTACGGATGTGGCGAAACAGTCGGCAGATGCCGTTTTGATGGATGACCATTTTGCTACCATTGTCAAAGGGATAGAAGAAGGGAGAGCCGTTTATGAGAATATACGGCGGTTTATCACCTACATGCTCTCTAGTAATCTTCCTGAAGCGGTTCCGTATGTCTTCTTTTTTTCGATCGGACTCCCTTTGGCGCTTCCCGTTCCGCTGGTATTGGCAATTGATTTGGGTACGGATATTATTCCGGGATTGGCTCTTGGAGCAGAGTTACCGCATAAAGGGCTGATGAATGAAGGTCCGCGAAGCAAAAAAGAGCGAATCTTAACGATGGGTGTCTATGTCCGTGCCTTTGGATTTTTAGGGCTGATAACGGCTGTGCTATCCATGGGACTTTTTTGGATATACCTAAAAGCACACGGCTGGAACGGGGAACCCTTCTCGATAGACAATCCGCTGTATCTTCAAGCGACGACCTTGACGTTTACCGCGATTGTTTTTGCACAGATTGCAAACGGACTTTCGTGCCGAAGCAGAAAAGAGTCTTTGTTTAGAATCGGGTGGTGGAGCAACCGCTATTACTGGATTGGTGTTGCAGCGGAGTTAGGCGTATTGGGGCTGCTTATTTTTATTGCACCTCTTGCGTATATCTTCGGAACTTCTCCGTTTGATCCGATCTATTGGTGGGCGGTTGTGGCGGTTACGGTAATTGTGCTCTTGGTAGAAGAGGGGAGAAAAGGGTTGGCTCGCTATTATTACACTAGAATGAAGCGACCGTAGCCTCTTTTGACATCGCATCGGCGATTTGGATACACTAAACAACTTTATAATGCAAGGCAGAGCGAATGAAACAGATGATGCAGATATATCGGGACAATAGAGAAGCCGTCGAGGGATTTTTACTAACAACGATAAGCGACAATCCTCATCAGAATTTTGATGATGTACAGGTACGAAATTTTTTTAAGCGCCTTCCTTGTCTGAGGGATATGTATCTCATAGACGCAAAAGGGGAACAAATCACCCCGACATGGCACAAAACGGGTCACGATATAACGATGAAAGGGACAGATCGTGGGTATTTCATCAACCGTATCCAGTTTAACGAGAATGGTAACTACATCTCCAGCCCCTACATCTGCGCCAACAGCGGTCAGCCAAAAGTCTCAATCGCCCGCAAATATCCGGATGGGAAGATTGCCGTATTTGATTTGGATGTTGTTGCAGTGTTAACAAAAATGCATCTGATTGACAGTAACCGTCTTATCTCCAAACTCTCCGTTTCAGTTTATGCATTGTTGGGCGGAGGATTAGTCTTACTGGCATTGTTTCTCGGTGTTTATGGACTGATTGGATTTGTGAAAGCGGTCATGTATTTCGGGGATGAGACGCTCCATTATGTGTTCAAATCGATTATCGGGATCACATTGGCGATTGCAATTTACGATTTGGCGAAAACGATTTTGGAGCAGGAGGTATTTTATCGATCCTTGACCTTAGAGGAGGGGAGTGAATACAAGACGCTGACCAAATTTCTCACCTCGATTATCATCGCCCTCTCAATCGAATCACTGATGGTGGTGTTCAAAGTGGCAATCGACGATATTCGCAATATGAATTATGCCTTTTATCTCATAAGTGGTGTCGGGATTTTGATTGTATCCATGGCGATCTTAAACTTTGTTAGTCGTAAAAAACATGAAGGGCATGAGTAATTGCTTGAAATATCTTATGAGGAGTTATAAAAACTCCCTTATCCCTTTGCCGCTTGTTCTCTTAGCTTATCTTTCTTACTTTTTCCCTTGCCTTTGATAGGCTCTGGTCCTCTTTCTTTCACGGGCGCAGTCCCGGTCAGCTCAAATCCCGCTATTTGTTCCCGATCCAGTTTGATTTTAGAGCGTTTTTCGATGAGGGCGAAGTGATCTTTGTCTTCGTATGCGATGAATGAGACGGCAATACCTGATTTACCGGCTCTCCCTGTACGTCCTATGCGGTGAATATAATCAGCAGGTGATCGGGGAAGATCGAAGTTGATGACGCAGGTGATGTCGTCAATGTCTAGTCCACGTGCGGCGATGTCGGTGGAAAATAGGATACGGATTTTTTTAGCCTTGAACTGTGCTAGGGTATAAGTACGCTCGTCTTGGAGCAAGTCACCGTGAAAAGATTCTGCCAAAAAGCCGTATTTTTTGAATTTTGCCGCAATGTTGTCTGTGGCTCTTTTGTTCGCCATAAAGACCAACACTTGCTCCCATTTTTCGGTTTCCAGAAGGTGTCTGAGGAGAGGACCGCGATTTTCGTGATTGACTTCAATGACCCGTTGAATGATACTCTCTACTGTTGGTTCCTCGGTCTCTATCGTGACTTCTACCGGATTTTGAGTGATTTTAGAAGCAATGGTTTGCATTTTAGGGGGATACGTTGCCGAAAACAAGAGGTTTTGACGCTTAGTTGGGATCTCTTTTAAAATGAGTTCAAGTTCCTCGGCAAATCCAAGGTCGAGCATCTTGTCCGCTTCATCGAGTACAAAAAATTCCAGATGGGAGAGATTCATCTGCTTTTTTTTCAGTACCTCGAGCAATCTTCCTGAAGTTGCTACCACGATGTCACACCCTTTTTGAATGGCGAAGAGTTGATCGCTGAGACTTTCACCGCCGATGATGCTCACGATTTTTGGCTTTCTTGGTAAGAATGTTCCAAACGTTTCAAAAGTCTGGGCAACCTGAAGCGTCAGCTCTCGTGTCGGGGTCAATACCAATGCTTTGATTTTTGGTTTTCCCTCACCCACACTCTTTGACCAAAGTTCCAAAATCGGTAAGACAAAGCTCGCACTTTTACCACTCCCCGTCTGTGCACGTGCCAGTACATCATGGCGGGAGAGTACGAGTGGAATAACTTCGCTTTGAATACTCGTCGGTTTAGTGTAGTTGTTTTCGTGAAGAGCGCGCAGTATTTGTGGTGAGAGTCCGAGTGTGGAAAATGACATGTATAAATCCCTCATATTTGTTGCGCGTATTTTAGGGAATTAGGACTTTAAAGGAGGTTTACTCATCTTCATCACACTCATCTTCTGTCTTCCGAAAGATTACTTTGAATAGTAGAAATATAACTGCCAAAATACTCAGCCACATCCAATAAGTGTTCATCTTATTCTCCATCTTTGATATTGAAACATTATAGCACGATACCACTTTTATCGATTACTTAAGCTTTATGGTATTAGTATAGGTATTTATTTTCATTATACTAGAGAGGATGTGACATGAACAGTATTACTCTTATCGATAATCGAACAGGCAAAAGTTATGAATTTCCTATTTTAAATCCCACTATGGGTCCTGATGTTATTGATGTGAGAGGGTTGTACAAAGAGACAGGGATGTTTACCTACGATCCGGGATTTACCTCGACAGCGAGTTGCAGTTCACGTATTACCTATATCGATGGAGATAAGGGTGAATTGCGATATCGAGGGTATGATATATCTGATTTGGCAACGAAAAAAACGTATTTGGATGTGTGCCATTTACTTCTAACGTCTAAACTTCCCTCAGAGACGGAACGTGCAGCTTTTGATAATGAGTTACGCAAGCGTGCGTTTGTCCATGAGGGATTAAAAGGGTTGTTTAATGCTTTCCCTGACCGAGCACATCCTATGGCGATGATGTCCTCGGCAGTTTCGGCTTTATCAACTTTTTATTTTGAACATCTCAATGTTACAACAGGAGAAGAAGCCCAAGTGATGGCACGTCGTATTATCGCCAAGATTCCAACATTGGCAGCCTTTACACACCGACGTTCTTTGGGAATCCCTTATGTTTACCCCGATATTGAGCGTTCATTTACGGAGAATTTTTTGTATATGATGCGTGCTTATCCAGGGGAAAATCTTGAAATTCGTGATGCTGAAATACGGGCATTGGATACGATTTTCACCCTTCATGCGGATCATGAACAAAATGCATCTACCTCTACGGTACGTGCGGTGGCTTCTACCGGAGCACATCCGTATGCGGCACTTTCAGCTGGGATAAATGCACTCTGGGGAAGAGCACACGGAGGAGCGAATGAATCGGTTATTGCACAATTGGAAATGATTGGAAGCGTTGAAAATGTCGATGCTTTTATTGCCCGGGCAAAAGATCCTAATGATACTTTTAAGTTGATGGGATTTGGACATCGTGTCTATAAAAATTTTGATCCGCGCTCAAAAATCCTCAAAAAACTGCTCGACGAGCTCAAAGATGATTTGGGAATTGACAGTAATCTCCTTAAAATAGCCCAAAAAATAGAAGAAATTGCCTTAAGCGATCCTTATTTTGTACAGCGAAAACTGTACCCGAATATCGACTTCTACTCAGGACTCATCTTAACGGCATTAAAAATTCCCAAATCCATGTTTACCATTATTTTTGTCATCGGTCGCTCCGTAGGATGGATTACTCAATGGATTGAGCTCAAAAATGATTCTGAAATGAAAATTGCAAGACCGAGACAGCGTTATATTGGTGAAGAGGCTAAAACGTTATAATTTTCCTACACACTGGAATTTCTTTGGGTATAATAACCTTTATTTAGAATTTTTTATGGAGAATTTTATGGAATGTGAATTTCCGACCGTTAATGCCAATAATGAGGAAATAAAAACTATTTTTGCTCACGTAAAAACGATTGCAGTATTGGGATTATCCCCTGATGCGACCAAAGACAGCTATCGTGTGGCCCAGTACCTAAAAAATGTAGGGTATACCATTATCCCTGTGTATCCAAAAGAAGAGATGATTTTAGGTGAAAAAGTCTATCGCTCTCTTGAAGAGATTCCATTCGCAGTTGATATGGTGAATATTTTTAGAAAGCCTGATGCACTAAGAGCTATCGCTGATGCGTGTATTACGCGTGGTGATGTCAAAGTATTTTGGTCACAAAAAGGGATTGTAAACAATGAAGCTGCCGCGCATGCACAAAATGCGGGTATGCAGGTAGTTCAAAATCATTGCAGTATGGTCGAACATCGACTTATTAACGGCTAAAGGGAAACATTGATCGATTTAGAGACAATATATAAAGCACATGAGCGGATCAAAAATGTAATTGTCAAAACGTCATTTTCGCATGCTCCAAGACTAAGTCAAGAATCTGGATGCAATGTGTATCTCAAAAAAGAGAACCTGCAAGTAACAGGTGCGTTTAAAATCCGAGGAGCATACAATAAAATTGCCTCTCTTACCCAAGAAGAGCGTGACCGTGGTGTTATTGCTGCCAGTGCAGGCAACCATGCCCAAGGGGTTGCAATGGCGGCTCAAATGTTTAGGACAAGAGCATTGATCGTGATGCCTGAATCGACCCCATTGACCAAAATTAACGGCGTTAGCTATTATGGAGCTGAAGTTATTTTGGCGGGCGGAAACTACGATGAAGCGTATGCGTATGCTGATGCGTATGGTCAAAAAGAGGGGATGGTTTTTGTCCATCCTTTCGCCGATGAAGCAGTTATGGCAGGTCAGGGGACGATTGCTCTGGAGATGATCGATCAGATTAAAGATTTAGATGCGATTGTGATTCCTGTCGGAGGCGGCGGACTGATTTCAGGAATGGCATCCGCCATTAAAGCTCTTGCACCCCATATCCGCGTGATCGGTGTCAGTGCTGCAGGGGCCCCTGCTATGCGTGAATCGTTTGAAGCCAAAAGGGCGATTGACAGCTTGGCGGTACGGACTATTGCAGATGGTATCGCTGTGCGTGATACCTCTCCCATAACACTGGCTCATATCCTTGAATTGGTTGATGATTTTGTCAGTGTCGATGATGAAGAGATTGCCAACGCGATTTTGTTTCTACTGGAACGGCAAAAATTGGTTGTAGAGGGGGCGGGTGCTGCCGGAGTGGCAGCATTGTTGCATCATAAATTGGAGTATTTACAGGATAAAAAAGTGGGTGTTGTTCTCAGCGGCGGCAATATGGACGTAACCCTGCTCTCTATCATCATTGAAAAAGGGCTTATTAAGTCAGGGCGAAAGATGAAGCTTACTGTAACGCTTATTGATAAACCCGGTGCCCTAATGCAGCTGACTCGTATGCTCCAAGATCTTAATGCCAATATTGTACATATCGATTATGATCGTACATCTACTTCATTAGCATACGGTGATGCCAATGTCACGATTCACCTTGAGACAAAAGGTAAGATACACCAAGAGCAAATTCGCTCATTATTACAGGATCATCATTATCTAAGCAGTGAAGAAAACTAAAGGATAGAGCATGGAAATATTAAAATTACTTAATATTAAAGTGCCTATCCTGCAAATTAAAATGCTTTCCAATGGGTCACTTTCCATAGTGGATGCCCAAACGACTGTACGACTGCTCTCGATGGACGATTACAAAATAATTGGAGGCTTCAAAAGTAATATCCATCACGAACGAACCTCGGGTGATATTGTAGATGTTGCTTTTAGGGGTGATTACTCAATATCGGTTATCCCTAAAAGTAATAAAGCAGCTCTCTTTAGTATGGAGAATAAAGAGCTTTTATACAAACTGGGACGACATCAAGGTGAAATAGAGAGTGTTGGGATTGATCCCAACAGCAGATATTGCGTAACGTGTGGACAAGATGGAAAGGTGTTTGTATGGGTTATTAAAACAGCGCGGTTAGCATTTTCAATGCCTCCTCATGCTGATTTTGTAACGTCTATAGCTTTTAATGACAGTGGTCAGTGGATTGCTACGGGTAGTTTTGACCGAACGATTAATCTCCTCAATCTTGCAACCATGAAGCGACCCCTGAAGCTCATTGGTCACGGCAGTGTTATCGTTAGTATATTGTTTTTACTGGATCTTCGTTTGTTATCTGCTGAAAAAGAGGGTGGACTAATCGTTTGGGATATTCGTACGGGCAAAGTCTTAAAGCGATTGCCAAAAATGAACGATACCATCACGACCATGTGTATTAGTACTGATAAACGATTTGTCTTTGTGGGGACAAAATTGGGATATATTGCATTGTATGATATGCACTCTATGGAATTGGTCAAACAGCGTTATCTAAAAGAGAGTGAATCGATCAGCTCAATAGCTTTTATCGAGAGTGACTTTCGACTTGCTATTGGAACCGTGCAAGGTAATGTTCGATTTTATTCTCTGTTTGGGGATCAAGATGCCTATATGGATCTTTTGCGTCAACGTCAGTACAAGGCTTTTTATCTGCTTTTAGACGAAAATCCAATATTGCTTTACTCAAGGGCATACGAGTTAGCAGAGAAGATTTGGGAAGATGTTTTATCCAAAGCACGGTACTATCTGGAAAAAGTGGAGAAAGCAAAAGCAAAAGAACTTCTTGACCTTTTTAGTGGAATTCCTCAAAAAAATGGACTTATCGCTCAAATATTACAAGATTATGAGAAATATGCTCAGTTTCTAGCGTGTGCGCAGGAGGGACGACTTCCTCTAGCGTACTCGTTGAGTAAACAATGCACGTCGTTTCAAGATTCAGAACCGTATCGAAAGATGGAGCTTCGCTGGAAAAAATTGTTCTCAAAAGCGCAAGAAGTTATTTTGGCTGTTGGAGGTGAGGAACAAGCTAGAATATTGTTGGCTCCGTACCGCGGAATTTCCGAAAAGACAACTCTGATTCAACAGCTTTTTGCACAAAAACAACTCTATGAGTATTTTAAAAAGGTGATTGCATCACGTAATTTTATTAAATTTTTTGAGCTGATAAAAAATCATCCCTTTTTAAAAGAGTTTTCCGAATACGACACCGTTATGGAATATGCCGATAAACTCTACATACAGGGGATGAAAGCGTATCAAAACAATGATCTTCCAACTGCCAAAAAAGCGTGTGAAGTTTTGATTCATTTTCCTGATTATTCCAAAGAGGCGAATCAATTATTGGAAACGATAAAAGTGAAACATCTTTTCTTCGATGCTATTAGTTCAGAAAATTATCTTAATGCATTTGCGTATCTTGCTTCGTATCCCTTACTTTATGAAATGCCTGAAGCGCAAAAATTAGAAGGTCATTGGAACAAAGTTTTAGATCTCGCATTACGCTATGCTTTAAAAGGAGAGATAGAGGGATTGCGTAAACAATTTGAATTTTATTTGCCAATCAGTGCAAAATACGTCAGTATGGGGAGTGTTTTTGCTCAATGTTATTCTGTTCAGCTGGAACAAAAATTACATGCCCATGCTCCTTCCTCTGAATTGGAAAACGGTATTCGCAATTATGTTGGATTGTTTGGAGTTGATGATTATATAATGTTCTTTTTTAACCTATATAAGCGCGACTATGAGACACGCCTTGATCTTAAAATGATAAAACAAGGTTCCCTAGAGTCGTGGGCACCCTCTATGCTTATTAACGATATAACTTCTAAGAAATAGTTATGATCGCCATCGATTTGGGTTCCAATACGCTTCGTTTAATCCAGTACGATGGGCTCTCTTGGGGAAAAAGTTTTGAAAAAATTGTCCGTACCGCCGAGGGATTGAATCAAACAGATGAAATTGGGATACTTGCAGTGGAACGGGTTATTAATGCCCTTACTGAAGCCAAAAAGTATATTGATTTTACAGGACAGGAGATAGTTGCTATCACAACTGCTGCGATGAGAATGGCCTATAATTCAGAAGCGGTATTGCAACAAATCTATCTCAAAACGGGGATAAAATTTCGGATTATTGATGGCGATGAAGAGGCAATGCTGACCTTGACAGCAGTCCAAAATCGTCTTCATCTGTTAAATATTTCCTCAGATGAGTTTGTACTGGTTGATATTGGCGGTGGTTCGACAGAAGTGGTTGTCGTTTCAAAAAATAAAACGGCATCCAAAAGCTTTCCTTTTGGAATTGTGACTCTGAGTGAAAAATCTCAGACAAGCGGTAGTATGGATCATGAATTAGATCTTTTTCGTAAAAAAATCACTCTCTACATTACATCATTGGCTTTGGAATCAACTCCCAAAACACTCGTTTTAACTGCAGGTACAGCTACCACCATTGCAGCCTATTTATTGGGAATGGATTATCAATCGTACGATCCCGATAGAGTCAATGGTACGTTTTTGAAGCGGTCTGATTGTGTACGAGTCTTGGCAGAGTTGCTTGAAATGGATGAGAGAACACGATCACGGTATGTAGGGGTGGGAAGAGAGCAGTTGATTGTTGTGGGGATACATATTGTAGAGATGATTTTTGATGCTCTTAACTTGAAGAATGCTATTGTCATCGATGATGGACTGCGCGAAGGGGTCGCGCTGGAGTATTTTAATTCAATCAAAGTAGAAAATTAAAAACTTTTCCCTTCATAATGATCATAGACCCATTGAGCAACCGCTTCTTTTTGCTCATTATTAAGCTTCCCTTTTAGAGACGGCATGACTCCGAATTTTTCCAATGCCATGGGCTCACACATACTGTATTGGATGCTGGGATGATCGATATAGTCTTTGATAAAAGCGATTATTACGCGACGCTTTACATCTTTGTCTTCATCCATAATACGAATATTTTCTTTGAGCCGATTGGATACTTCTACCATAGGCGGAGCCTTGAGTGATCCAAAAGTCTTCATGACTTCGGCTTTGGTCATCATTTCTGCATGGCATTTCATACAATGATTTTGGTAGAGAGCATATCCGTCTGCTGCACTAAGTGTTAGGATTGATAAGGCTAGGGAAAATATCCATTTCACAGTGTATCCTTTGAATTTTTAAAATTCTAGCGCTATTTAACGTAATTCATAGTTAATATCACTTATAATTGCCTAATTTTTTAAACACAATTCACACATATTTTTACGTAAAGGAGACGACATGCAAATAAGCGGTGCACAGATGGTTATCGAAGCCCTTATTGCTGAGGAAGTCGAAGTTATATTCGGTTATCCCGGCGGTGCAATTATGAACGTCTATGATGCAATTTATCAACAAAGTTCGTTTCAGCACGTCCTTACACGTCATGAACAAGCAGCCGTCCATGCAGCTGAGGGGTATGCAAAAGCTTCGGGCAAAGTTGGGGTGGCGATGATTACGTCAGGTCCAGGGTTTACCAATGCGATTACAGGAATTGCCGATGCGTATATGGACTCTGTTCCTCTTGTCGTTATCAGTGGACAAGTTCCGATGTCCCTTATCGGTACGGATGCATTCCAAGAGATTGATGCCGTGGGAATCAGTCGCCCGTGTACGAAACATAACTACCTCGTAACCGATGCGCGTGATCTTCCTCGTATTTTAAAAGAGGCATTTTATTTGGCACGTACCGGTCGTCCGGGTCCTGTGCACGTCGATATTCCAAAAGACGTAACCGCGCAAGTAGCTTTATTTGACTATTCCAAAGAGGTAGAGCTTGAAACGTACAAGCCTACAGTCAAAGGGAATATGCGTCAGATTAAAAAAGCAGTTGATGCAATTGCTAATGCAAAACGACCGTTGCTCTATCTCGGTGGGGGTGTTATCAGTTCGGGTGCAGCTGAGTTAGTAAGAGAATTTTCGCGCCTTACTCAAATTCCCGCTGTTGAGACCTTTATGGCACGCGGAACGCTTCATCACTCAGACCCTTTGCTTATCTCAATGCTAGGAATGCACGGATCGTATGCGGCAAATATGGCGATGTCTGAAACCGATTTGGTTATCGGGTTGGGTGCCCGTTTTGATGACCGTGTTACCGGTAAGCTCTCTGAATTTGCGAAAAATGCACAGATTATCCATGTCGATATTGATCCGGCAAGTATCTCTAAGCTTGTCAATGCCCATTTTCCGATTGTGGGTGATGTGAAAAATGTATTAGAGGCTATGATGCCTCTAGCCGTAGAGCAAGTAGATCCATTGCGCTATCAACCATGGCACAATACAATCGCCAACTTTAACAAGCTTCACCCGTTGTCGTATACAGAAGAAGGTGATAGACTAAAACCTCAATGGGTTGTTGAGCGTATCGGTCAGCTTTTGGGAGATGATGCGAATATTTCAACCGATGTAGGTCAGCATCAAATGTGGACAGCACAGTTTTATCCTTTCAGCCGTCCGCGTCAATGGAACAGTTCAGGCGGATTAGGGACAATGGGGTATGGTTTCCCTGCAGCCATCGGGGTAAAGCGAGCCGATATGGCGCGTACCAGTATCAATATTACGGGTGACGGATCGATTTTGATGAACATTCAAGAGCTTATGACAGCAGTTGAATACAATCTTCCCGTTATTAATGTTATTTTGAATAATAACTTTTTGGGAATGGTTCGTCAATGGCAAACCATGTTTTATGACAAACGCCACTCACAAACAGATCTCTCTATTCAGCCTGATTTTGTAAAACTTGCTGAGAGTTTTGGAGGGGTAGGTTACCGTGTAACGACCAAAGAAGAGTTCGATGCGGCGCTTAAAGATGCCGTGGAAAAAAATGTCGTTGCCATTATCGATGTTGTGGTTGCCCGTTTCGAGAATGTATTGCCGATGGTTCCTGCAGGCGGATCACTCTTTAATATGATGTTAGAATATAAGGATAAATAATGGAGCAAGCACGACGCGTTATTTCCGTTATCGTTTTAAATGAGGCAAGTGTCCTTTCTCGCATTGCCGGTCTTTTTTCGGGTCGCGGATACAATATTGAATCACTCACTGTTGCGCCAATACCTGATTCTAAATATTCTCGTATTACGATTGTTACGGCAGGCTCTATTAAAGTAGTTGAGCAGATTATCAAACAACTGCATAAGCTCATCCCTGTATTAAAAGTATATGAGCATGCTGATTTGGTAGAAAAAGAGATGGCAATGGTCAAAATTCCTCTGAGTGAATCCATCAGTGATATTGAAGCCCTTGCGCATGCTTACGATGGAAAAATTGTCAATGTTGGAAGTGATACAATGATCGTGATGGTTGCCGATGAACCGATGAAAGTAGGGCACTTTTTGGAAGCGATTAAACGCTTTCATCCCAAAGAGATTGTTCGAAGCGGTTCCGTTGCATTGGAGCGTTAGATGAATCTTCAAGATATTGCTGGGTTCCTTGGGCTTGATGTATCAATAGAGCATAATTCTGCTATTACGGGAATGAACACCCTCAAAGAAGCAACTGAAGGGGAAATATCTTTTCTCTCAGATTCAAAATATGAAAAAGATTTAGAGAGTACTAAGGCATCAGCTGTTATTCTCCCAGCTTCAAAAGCTACCTTATTGCCAAAAAATGTTGTTGCCTTGTGCAGTGATGAGCCTTATCTGTTGGTGGCAAAACTATCAAAATTGTTTGCTAAACCTATTGCAAACAGTAATACTACACCCGTTATTGGTGAGGGTAGTGTTATTTATCCTACAGCACATATTGAAAATGGAGCACGTATCGGTTCGAACTGTACGATTATGAGCGGTGTCTATATTGGGACAGATGTTGTGATTGGGGATAACGTCATTCTCTATCCTAATGTTTGCATCTATCGTGATTGTATACTTGGTAACAACGTGATGATCCACTCTGGCAGTGTCGTTGGAAGTGATGGATTTGGGTATGCCCATACCAAAATGGGAGAGCACATTAAGCTCTACCAAAATGGGAATGTCATCATCGAAGAGGATGTTGAAATAGGGGCAAATACGACGATAGATTGTGCTGTTTTTGGCTCGACACTTATCAAGCGTGGCAGTAAAATTGATAATCTCATTCAGATTGGTCATAACTGTATAGTGGGTGAACATTGTATTATGGTTTCCCAATCAGGACTTGCCGGATCAACAACGTTGGGTCGAAATGTTGTGATGGGAGGGCAAAGTGCAACAGCAGGTCACCTCACCGTTGCCCCTTTTACCACCCTTGCAGCACGCTCAGGTGTTACAAAAAGTATCAAAACGGGTGGAGTTTACAGCGGTTTCCCCCTGATGGAACATAAATTATGGCTGAAGCTTCAAGCAAAATTAGCTAAAATATTACAATCTTAAGATAGGACGGTTGTGATGAAGAGACTAGGTGCGCTACTGATACTTACTACTCACCTAATGGGTGAGGGTATGGATACTGTTGGCGTGCGTATGCCCGATATTGTCCTTGATGCGATTAAGCATTGTGAATGTTTAAAAGAAGCAGATGGGCAGTGCAATCCGAATGTTATTCGTATTAACGCTGTTGAAGATGCCGTACGGGCACAAATGGCAGGTTTCGCAGTAAAGGGTCATATTATTCGATGTAATTCTACTGAAGAGTGCAGCGCACAAGCGCAAGCTCTTATTAACGGCGGTATTACTAACTTAGACCTTGGACCTTATCAAATTAATTACAAATATCATCCCAACTCTACCCTTTCTGAATATTTTGTTGATGCAACGGAGCGTGAGCATGCCAATCGTATTATTACAAACCTGGTAAAAAGTTTTGGATATTCATGGGAAACACTGGGCAGATACCATCATTTTAGTGCTACCGACCGTACCCGTAATGAGCAGTATTACCGAAAAATGTACGCCTTTATTTATGGTAATGCATCACAATCTGTAAGCTCGAATCAATAGCCCTTTTTTTAAGCTTTCTTTAGCGAAAATCCCGATACACTCTTAGTAATATCATTTTATTAGGAGAAATTATGAGTTCATCTGCATCAATTATCAAAGAAATACCATTAAACGGAACAAAAAAAGGGATGATTGCAGTCAGTAAGATAGATGCCCCTTATGGTGAAGGGAGTGACAGTGTTGCGAGTATCGGGATTTCACTCTCAGGTGATGCAAAAAATCCAGAGTGGAAAGTTCATATTCCGTTGGGAAATATTGATGACGTTATTGAGGCATTGAAAAGTATCAAGTAAGTTTGTCATTCCCGCGAAGGCGGGAATCCAACTAAAAAAGTCTATTACTTTTTCGTTGCTACAAACGTAGCAATCCGTTTAATTCCTGCACGTATACTTTCAATATCGGTTGCAAAACTAAAGCGAAAATATCCTTCACTCCCAAAACCAATACCTGGAACAACCGCTACCCCTTGCTCTTCCAATAATTCTTTACAAAAAGTCATTGAATCATTGCTAATCTCTTTAATATTTACAAAAAGATAAAACGCTCCGTTGGGCGAAAGGACTGAAAGTCCATCAACAGCATTAAAAAGACGAACCGCTTCGTCACGGCGTGCTTTAAAGGCTTGACGCATTGATTCAATATCGCCATCGGCTTCTCCATTCAATCCAACAATTGCCGCTTTTTGAGTAATCGAGTTGATATTGGATGTGCTTTGGCTTTGGAGTTTTTTGGTTGCTTGAATAATTTCAGTATTAGCAGCTGCCATATACCCAAAACGCCATCCTGTCATTGCCACTGATTTGCTTAGTCCATTGATGGTTACGGTACGTTTAAACATATCGTCACTCACTGCTGCTGCTGAGACAAATTCACCATCATAGATAAGCTTTTCGTACATTTCATCGCTCGCAACGATAACATCTGTTCCTTCAAGGACTTTGCCCAATGCTGTGAGTTCTACGCGTGTATAAACCGCTCCCGTAGGGTTCGAAGGGGAGGTTAAAATAAGCATTTTTGTTTTAGGGGTTAATGCATTCTTGAGTTGTTCCGGCGTGATTTTAAAACCATTGGCATCATCAGTCATAATCTCAACAACCGTACCTCCGCAATATTGTACCAATTCAGGATACGTGACCCAATAGGGTGCCGGGATAATAACTTCATCACCTGATTGGATGGTACACGCAAAAAGATTGTAAAGAGAATGTTTAGCACCATTATTGGCAATAATTTGGTCGGATTTGTATTCAAGTCCATTATCACGTTTAAGTTTTAATGCAATGGCGGATTTAAGTGCAGGGATACCATCAACTGCGGTATATTTGGTAAATCCTTCATTGATTGCACGAATAGCCGCATCCTTGATGACTTGAGGAGTATCAAAATCAGGTTCACCTGCTGAAAAGCTGATGATATCTTTGCCTTGTGCTTTTAACTCTTGAGCCAAGGTTGAAATAGCGATGGTAATCGATTCTGATAGGGTATTAACGCGATCGGTTAGCATTATAGTGCCTTTAATTTTTTTGAAATTATAGCATAACCTTCTTTTACCTACACTAGCGTAATTTTATTTTTTCCCTCTTCTTTACTTTTTGAAAGAGCATTTTCTGTTCTTTTAATGATAGTATCAATATCATCACCTGAGCGATGCATCGTTGCGCCGATACTGACAGTAAGTTCAATGCTTTTGCCACTATAGATAAGATGCGAATGTTCTACTTTGTGTAAAATTTTTTCAGCAACACTCAAAGCTTTGTCTGTTTCACAACGATTGATTAAAACAGCAAACTGGTCACCGCCATACCGGTAAACAATATCACCAGCTCTAACCATTCCCTTGATTGTCTGTGCTAAAAAATAGAGTACTTTGTCACCAGCGGTATGACCAAAAGCAGTATTGATCTTTTTGAAATCATCTGCATTAATCATCAAGGATAGAAGCGGAAGTGAGTTCTCCACTCCATTGGATAGTATATTGGTTAAATCTTCCATATATTTACGATGATTGAGGAGGTGAGTCAGAGGATCAGTCGTAACATCTAACAAAACATCATCAAGACGTTCATTGAGTTCAACAATTTTTTCTTCTGATCGTTGGAGTTCATGGGTCATATCTGTACTAAGTTCCATTAAACCATTGATAATATTTAAGTGACCTTTATCATTGGAATCGTTACTGGTATTATATGAGTTTAAAAGATCATTTTGCTGTGCCGCTACAAGAGCGATATTGGAATGGCTTTGTGAAAATGTTTCGACAGCTATTTTAGCCAATTCAATGTATTTACTAATTGAATTTATTTTTTCATCCATAGTATTGTCGTTATTCAAAGCATTTTTTAGTGTATGATCAGAAAGTGAGTCGAAAATACGGTTGAATTGTTTTTCATAATGAACAGGATAAGGGGGAACATGTTTTGCATTTAAAGCAATGAGCGCTTCATCGTGAATATCCATTATCTTATTATAAATTGAGTTTTTAGCATCACTCATAGAGAATATCTCCTGTGTAGATAAATGTTATAATATTGTTATTTCCTGTATTGTATCCATATATATAATAAAAAATTACTTAAAACTGCCCGGCTTTATCATCTATAAACCTCTCTTATTTTATAATGCGGATATTTTAATACAATGGATACCAATGTTTTTTGAACCAGGATTTTTGGGGACACGCGCCGCGTTTTATATGGACGTAGTAACAATTTATTTTGCAATATTACCCTTCTTGCTTGGATTTTCTATTCGGCAGGCTGTTGTTGGTAATATTTCTTTTCATATTCGTTCACAAATAGCAATCTTAGGTTTAACCGTGATAATGGTACTGTTTTTTGAGCTTGGAGTACGTGTTAGCGGTGGATTTGTTGAATATGTGAAAATGTCGAGTGTCTCGTATAATTTTTTACTTCTCTTTTTAGGGGTTCATATTTTTATTGCACTGTTGGCGGTTGGGGGATGGATATACCTTATTATCACTTCCTCTCAAACATATAGGCAAGAGGGTAAAGAAGGTATGGGGAAACATCGCCGTATGGGAAGGTGGATTTTTGGTGCATTAACCCTTACATCACTAATGGGATGCAGTATCTATCTATTTTTATTTGTAATGTAAGTGAAAAAGGAAAATAATGACCGAACGTTTTAATCAAGCTGCCGAAGGTTGGGATAATGGGGAGACACGACAGAATATTGCTCAATCGGTATTTCAAACGATTGCAAGTCGTATTGCCTTATTAAATAGTATGAATATTATGGATTTTGGTGCGGGGACGGGACTTCTGAGTTTTAAAATAGCTCCCATGGTACATTCCGTCACAGGAATTGACTTATCTGAAAAAATGCTTGAACAAATTACCGCAAAAAACAGTGATACCGTACACGTGAGGGCAGTATGCCAAGATATTATGAATACGCCACTGGATGAGACGTTTCATGGGATCGTAAGCTCGATGGCAATGCATCATGTTGAAGATACTGCTGCATTATTTGAGACGTTTTATGCACATTTAAAGAGGGATGGATTTATTGCCATTGCTGATTTGGAAGCTGAAGATGGAAGCTTCCATACCCATGGGAATGAAGGGGTACACCATTTTGGATTTGAACGTGATAGCTTACGCAAAACGATCGAAAAAGCAGGTTTTGAGCATGTCCGTTTTCATCATGCCTATACGGTTAAAAAAGAGAGTCAAAGCTATCCTATTTTCGTCGTTACGGCTAATAAAAAATAAATGAGAATCAAAAAAATTCTACATCTTCTATATTATTATCTTCCTGCGGAGAGAGCATAATTTGAAGCTGCGCAATACTACTTAAAAGCGTTTTATCGAGATAATGAATATCTTCGGCATTTTGATCAATAAAAACACTAACACGCCATGTCGATAAATCGCTGATAATAGCTTTTATGTATATTCTCATATAGAGCAATTCTTCTTGAATGGCTTCCATATTGACATTTTTTAGTAGGTCTGTAAGAATCCATAAGGCATAACTCAATTCCCTAAACTCAACAAGACGATCAATCATTTTGGCATACTTGGTAAAAAGTTCAATAACATCAGAAATAATTTCTTCCGAAATTGTTTTACTAAAATTAAATGAAGCAACAGTCTCTTTTTCTATTTCTGAAAGCTCTTCAAGTATTTCATAATCAATGTATGCATCTTGAATATATTGGAGTGCAGAAGTCGATGAGGCTGTAGGTGATACAATACAAACAGTTTCTGTATGAATTACTTGTTTTGTATCAAGAGTACATGAATCATGCGTAACGGTCAAGGCATAATGTAAATCTAAATATTCTTCGATAACACCACAAAAATTATGATCAACTAACATGCATATTTCATGCAATAAGCGATCATCGAGTATTCCCTTCTTCAGCGCATATGCAATCATGGCATTCTTTAAATTAACACATATCATAAAGACATCTTTGAGAGGAATATTTTTTTTCTCAAAAAAGACGAGCATTGCCCCAATTACAGGGCAGTTTCCTAATTTATCACTACCTTGAATAACCCCAAAGGCATAGTCAATAACTTTTGAGCCAAAATATTTACCAAAAAAAGAAGTTGTAATTGTATGACTATTGAGTATTTTCTGCACATCTTCAGAAGCCATCCATTGTTTTAGCAACACATCTCTGGCCGCTTCAAATATCTTTATATGCTTTAAGCAATATTCAAATTCATTCATAATGTTTTTTCCTATTATATCCGACTCACTAAAGAATACAGAGTATTTACTTGAGTAAAATACGAAGTTATTATTACATTTTCTCCCTATCCGTTTTAAAAATAGCTTAAAATAAGTCATGTTTTAACAGAGCAAATTTTTATCGATCATTTTCTGAAATCAAATCGCTGATCTTTCAGTCACACTGAAGTAGAATATAATTTATAAGTAGTACATTAGAAGGAATAAAAATGAATTTTGATCCAAAGAAAATGAAATTAGCAACAATGTTTTCAGTGATGTTTGCGGGTGCTTTTATCGCTATATCGCTATTTTTTAGCTTTTACAGTTACCAATCTCAGAAAAATGCATTGCACCAAAATTTAAAGTCTAAAGCCTCCTCAATTCTTGATTTTGCAGATGTTTTACTTGAATCACGAAATGAGAAATTTTTTAGCGGAGAATCATCGGAAACACCTCAAATAATCCAAAATGAAGTTTTTTCAAAATTTACAAAAATCTCGGAAGGAAAAGTTTTTTTTAAAGAAGCATCTGAACATCCTGTGATACCGACTAATCAAGCTAAAATATATGAAAGTGAGTCGATTAGAGAATTTCAGACAAATCGTGAGCTAAAAGAAATTGAACGCTTTGTTCCGGATGAAACAAAAGAGTATTATCTGCTTGCTCGTCCAATTGTGAGTGAAAATCGCTGTATACAGTGCCATCCTACTTGGAAATCAAATGATGTTGTTGCAATCGAAGATGTGCGAATTGATACCTCGGATTTTAATGATGCTCTTTTGGAAAATTTTTGGATTACCTTTAGTACTGCACTCATCAATATTGTCATTATTTTAGCACTGACCCATTTCTTGTTTAGTCGTTATGTCGCTCAGCGGATCAACAAGGTGTTAGAAGTTATTTTTCGGGTTGAAAAAGGGAAATTTATCATTGATGATTTACTTCAAGGCGAACCGATTCAACATGGGAGTACCAAAAATGAAATTGATCGTCTTTTCCGTCATTTGGACAGTATGGTCAATACTCTTAGACCCGTTATTGCGAATGTTGTTACTGAAAGTAAACAGATCGCATTTGAAGCAAGTTACGGGTATGTTCAAATCGATCAAATAAACAATTACGTCAAGATACAGAACTCTTCTTTGGGATTTTCACAGGAGCATATTGATAATGTATTGCGTCTTAATAATACTGTAGGGCAAAAACTTGAAGAGTTGCTTGCAAGTTCTTCACGCTCTGTACAGCAAATTGAGACCGGTCAAAAAGTGGTATATTCCAATAGTAAAGAAAGTACTGAAGCAGCAAAGGCTATGGATAATACCGTATCAGCGATTCAGCAATTGCGAATATTTTCTAATGAGATTTCATCAACGATGGAAATTATTACAGACATTGCCGATGAGACCAATCTGATTTCTCTCAATGCTGCGATAGAGGCAGCCAGAGCAGGGGAATATGGGCGCGGATTTGCCGTTGTTGCAGATAAAATTCGTGAGCTTGCAGAAGTCTCTTTGGATAATGCCCGTACGATTACGGGGCACTTGGCTAAGATACATGAACATGTTGATGCCGTAACCAAAAATGCAGAACGTTCAAAAGAGGTTATAGCAGGATTGAATCAAAGTTCTGAAGCTCTTCATGGGCAGTTTCAGGAAATACGAGGCAGCATTGATATGATTACAGAAGTCCTGAATCATTTCAAAAATGATTTTGCGCAGGAGACGATAGCTCTGATAGATGCCGGTAAAGAGCTATCAAGTGTAAAAGAGTCAAGTACGGTTCTTGTAAACAATGTCGATCGCTCTAAGGCTATTATGAGTGAATTGGTCCATCGCGGAGGTGAGCTGAAAACACTCGCAGATGGTTTTGAAGTTCTTCTTCGAAATAACCGTACAGCACCACGAACTATTATCTCACCACCGCTTCATGCCCGTATCACGCTAGCAAATGGGGAGTTGGATGCGTATTTATTTGACAACTCATCCAATGGAATCTCTTTCTATATTGCGGGTGAGGGCTCAGAGCGTTTAATAAAAGACAGCAAAGGGAAGATCATTCCGGATACAGTCTTGGACGGTGAAAGAGAGATCTCTTTCCAAGTAGTCTATATCAGTGAAGAGATTGTCAAAGGAGCATTCTTTTATGGGGCAAAACGCATTTAATCATTTTATAAATTAGTTCTCTTAAAAAGAATCCGTGAATGGCTTTAAAATGGCTTGGAGTGGGAGTTTATAGGTTTTTTAATCCATTTTCAAGAGGATCTGATGTATAATATTTTATTAAAATCTAACATAAAGCACTCTGATTATGATTATATCAATAACACTGAAAGATGGGTATAACATACTCAAACCAATAGTAAAACTAATTGTGGTATTAATAGGTATTGCAAGCAGTTATGTTATGGCAAATGACTTGCCTAATCTGTGCAGTCGAGATCAAAACCCAAATGAGTTTACCATCCTAAGCTATCATGAAATAGCAGATAAAAGTGAAACTCTTGATTCAACTTATGCGGTAACTCCATCGAATTTTGATCAGCAGATGCGTTGGTTGATGGATAACGGTTATCACTTTATTAGTATCGATGATATTTTAAAGTATCGAAAAATTGCAAAGCCGTTGCCTGAAAAAGCTGTTTTGATTACGTTTGATGATGGCTATCAGTCCGTGTATGCCAATGCCTATCCGATTTTGAAAAAATACAAAATCCCTACCGTCATCGCGCTCGTCGGAAGTTGGATGAGAGCCAAGGACAAAGTCGATTTCGATGGGCACATGATTGATCGTAACAAGTTTTTACGTCAAGTAGAGATTAAAGAGATGGTTGGCAGCGGTTTGGTGGAGATTGCCAGTCATAGTAATTTATTACATAAAGGGATATTGGGCAATCCGCAAGGGAGCAAGCAGCCCGCAGCAACAACACGACAATGGCTTGCAGACAAACGAGGATATGAAGATGAAAAAACATATCAGCAGCGCGTTTACAATGATTTATTAGAAAATAATGTTTTTTTAGAACGCTATACAGGGCAAAAACCCCGTGTCATGGTGTGGCCATACGGGCGTTACAACATAGAGACACGCCGCATTGCAGAGCGTTTAGGAATGCCTATAGGATTAACGCTGGATGATGGCAGCAATACACGCCTTACACCTTTGTGGGGGCTTCGGCGTATATTAGTGGAGGGGAAAATGTCTCTTCAGGAGATGGGATTTCTCATGTGGATGCGAAGCGGAAATTTCACCGATGATGCCAGAACGACCAAGGCGGCCCATATCGATTTAGATTATATTTATGATCCTGATCCGGTTCAACAGGAAAAAAATCTCGGACTATTACTTGAGCGTATAAACAAACTGGGGATCAATACGGTTTATTTACAGGCATTTGTCGATCCAGATGGCAATGGTGCAGCCGATTATGTCTATTTTCCAAATCGAAACATGCCGGTGCGTGCAGACTTGTTTAATCGGGCTGCATGGCAAATTTCCAAATGTACACAAGTAAAACGCATTTATGCCTGGATGCCAATGCTGGCCTGGCAATTACCGCAAAATAATGCAGCAGTCAAAGATATGGTAGAAACATTGCAGGTTGATCCAACCCATCTGAATATGGGATATCCGAGATTATCCCCCTTTTCTCCAAAAGCGCGAAAAGCCATTAAAGAAATTTATGAAGATTTGTCAAAATCAGCCTATATTGACGGTATATTGTTCCATGACGATGTAACGCTATCCGATTTTGAAGATGACAGTGAAGCAGCCCATGCACAATATAAAAAATGGGGATTGGCAGAGAGTGTTACTAAGATAAGAGCAGATCGAAAACAGTTTGAGAAGTGGACTAAATTGAAAACACACTATTTAGATGAGTTTGCAATGGAACTGGCTCAAAGTGTAAGAGACCGCCAACCGGGACTCAAAACAGCACGCAACTTATATGCTCAAGTTGCTTTAAATAATAATTCTGAAGAGTGGTATGCTCAAAGCTTGCACGAGTCAATAAAAAACTACGACTACACCGCTATTATGGCGATGCCGTATATGGAGGAAGCCGGTGATCATCGGCAGTTTTATGATGACATTGTTAAGCATGTCAAACAAGACAAATGTGGATTAGAACGTACCGTGATGGAGTTGCAGACGGTAAATTGGAGAAAAGGCAATGAACCGATTTCTTCTCAAGAATTAGAGAGCACTATAAGCTTTTTATATGGTTTAGGTATTCATCATATCGCGTATTATCCTGACAATGTGTTTACCAATAACCCTGATACCGATATGATAAAACAAGCTTTTTCTCAAAAAGCGGTGCGTATGTATGTGTTAACACCAAATAATACTATGCCCAACAAATAAGAAGGATTTATATGACTTTCTATATATTTTTGCATTTAATATGGCATACACTGTTAGGTTTTATCTTTTATTATCCATTGTTTATGTCAAGTTTGTGGATAATAGGGGCCATATTTTTTTATTTTAAGAATGAAAAACCTTACGCTAAAGATATTATTCCACCACTTCGAGCCAATGAAAGCTGGCCGGGAGTCAGTATTCTGATTCCGTGCTACAACGAAGGTCAAAATGCTGTTGAAACCATTACTTATGCCCTGAATGTGAAATATCCCGAATTTGAAGTCATTGCGATTAACGATGGTAGCAAAGATAATACGTTAGAGATTCTGTTGAATTTAGCTAAAGATAATCCAAAATTAAAAGTGGTTAATTTAGCTGCAAATCAGGGTAAAGCTTTGGGTCTTCAAGCAGGTGCGCTATTGGCAAAATATGAGTATTTGATCGGTATTGACGGAGATGCCTTAATTGATGAATATTGTGTCCATTGGATGGTGAAACATTTTATCCGTTATCCCGAAGTTGCTGCTGTAACAGGTAATCCGAGAATACGAAATCGAACGACTTTATTGGGTAAAATTCAGGTTGGTGAGTTTTCTTCTATTGTAGGTATGATTAAGCGTGCACAGCGTAGTTTTGGACGAATATTTACTGTATCAGGGGTGATTACCGGTTTTAGAAAGGCAGCTGTACACGAGGTGGGCTATTGGAGTCCGGATATGTTGACCGAAGATATTGATATTTCATGGAAACTGCAACGCAATGGTTGGGATGTACGATTTGAGCCTCGCTCTTTGGTGTGGATTTTGATGCCGGAGACATTGAAAGGATTATGGAAGCAACGCTTACGTTGGGCTATGGGTGGCGTTCAAGTCATGTTTAAAAACTTCAAGGTTTTATTTTTACCCAAACAAACTCATCTTTGGGGGCTCATGGTTGAGCTTATGTTAAGTACCCTTTGGGCCTATAGCATGGTGTTAGTATTTGCGGTTTGGTTCCTTAGTTTATTTATCCCTATATCGTATGTAATGCCCTCACATTCACCTATCTTACCGGATGAAACCAGCGTTATTTTGATCGGTGCATGTTTGATGCAGTTTGCGGTTAGTAAATGGTTGGATGGCCATTATGACGAAGGGTTAGGGAAAAACTACTTTTGGATGATCTGGTATCCCTTTGTTTATTGGCTGCTTAACTTGTTTACCGCTGTAACGGCTTTGCCAAAGGTTATATTGAGCAAGAAAGGTCGGGCTCGCTGGGTTAGTCCAGACCGTGGTGCGCACCAAAAGCTGAATCAAAAAGGTTAGAGAGATATGGAAACATTAATTATTAATAAACGCCGCGAGCTGCCTAAAACCAAAAGAATAATATGGGATGTAGCAACCGTCTTACTTTGGTTAGGCTTTATCTATTTGTGGAAGCCTGTGTTTGTCATATTTTATAAAATTATTACATCTGAAGTTCCGGCCGAAGAAGTAGCTGATTGGATTTTTGAAAATATCAGCAGCGTAACATTTGAGAATGCAATATATACATTAATAGCAACGCCTATAGTGTTGTTTATATTGTCAAGGCTAAACAGGCACCATGCTCCAAGTGAGCATTTGATATATCATTCCAACGATTATTCAAATTATTTTCACGTAGACGATACACAGTTGCAAGAGTGTGTCAGTAGCCAATTGGTTACGGTTTATCATGATGATCATGGTCATATCCTCCGTTTGGATAATCAAATTACCAAAAACAACGAATAAATTAATGAACCACTCACCTATCCACCAAAATAGGGACTGAAATCATTATGGTTTCAGCATGAAACTAACTAAAGAAGAAGCCTATCAGCTGTGGATTAGCGTAATGTTTTAAAAGAGATTGATCCACGAACTCGCTCATCAGCAAAAGATGCCAAAGAGCAAGAAGCCGAAACAGTAACAGCTTTAATATGTGCAGACTCGAAGCTATGCCAAAAATGTGGCGTAATGAAAAAAAATAGAGGCTGAAACCCTTAGAAAACCTCGCTACCATGGTGGTTTGTAAAGGATCATCTAAAATGAGTTTTAAAAAAGCAGCAAGAAGTGTCCAAAGTGTAAAAGTTTA
>Ga0268283_1000111_pt1 | contig 81442 bp, 80 predicted proteins | sample saktaG_13_FD_190140 | JGI IMG/M metagenome (GOLD analysis project Ga0268283, IMG submission 190140) | Saline water microbial communities from Sakinaw Lake, British Columbia, Canada - sak_2013_06_06_36m | ecosystem: Environmental > Aquatic > Non-marine Saline and Alkaline > Saline ...
GAATGTGTTTGAGGGGAAGATTGTGGCGTCTGACATTGAGGCGTTGCACACCATCAAAGCCACCGACATCGAAGCCACCAACTCGCTCAAGGGGCAAAATTTGGAGCTGGGAGCGCAGGTTTCTGGCACTGGAATGATTGAAGCCGGAAAAACAGAAGTTGTTGTAAACTCGCCATACGCCAGCGGTACCGCCAAGATTTCCCTCACCCCCAAAGGTTCCACTCAGGGCAAAAATATTTTTGTGGACGACATCACGGAAGGCGTGAGTTTCAAAGTGAAAATAGACGCGCCCGCGGTTGAGAAAGACATTAATTTTTATTGGTTCATTATCAAATAATTTCCCAAAACTTTTTGGTTTTCATATCACGATTTCTCGCCAAAATGCCAAAATGTTGTGAAATCGTGAGATATGGGCGTTGTGAAATCGTGATATGGACAAATTCAAAACCAAAAAAAATCGCAAATCCCAACGTCTAGCCAATTATGATTATTCCCAAAACGGCCTATATTTTATCACCACCTGCACCAAGGACAGACAGGAATTACTCGGAGAAATTAAAGACAGAAGGATGGTTTTAAATGAATCAGGTGAGATCGTGAAAAAGAATTTGATTGATATTCATAATTATTTTGAAAACATATTCTTGGACGAATTTGTCATAATGCCCAATCACATTCACGCCATAATCGAAATCAATCAAAATACCGTAGGGGTTCGATTCATCGAACCCGGGGGTAATCTAATCACAACAGATTTTGACACGTCGGGATCTAATGATTTGGGATTTGATGAATTTGGGTTTGATGCGCCAGGGTTTATCGCGCCAGGGTTTGATAACCCAAACACACCAGGGTTTGATAAATCAAACCCCTACAGAAAGGAAATAAAAAACAATCCCATGTTAATGAATAAAACAACATTGGGTAAAATTGTTAGGCATTTCAAGGCAAAATCGACAAATGAAATTAGAAAACAATTAAATCCAATCACATTTTCTTGGCAACGCAATTATTACGACCACATCATCCGCAATGACGAATCCCTGAATAAAATCCGGGAATATATCATAACTAATCCGGAAAGGTGGGAACGGGATCGGAACATGCCCGAAAATATATGGATGTAATTGAAGCAAACAAAAACCCCCGTTTATAGGGGGAAGTGCCTATCTCGATTACTCGAGACCAGTATTCGGCGATAAGAAAATATTAGCATGAAGCTAATTTTATGTCAAACAAAAATGTAGCAGAAAATTCAACACCAGGCGCGGAAGAAAAAATCCCTATGAGCGTCGAAAAAAAAGACGCTCCCAAGAAGAATTTTTTGGAAATCGCTTGTCCCTATTGCTCTGGTGCTAATTTTGTCAAACGTGGAACGCGCCAAAAGAAAAATGAAATCGTGCAACTCTATCTGTGCAATGATTGCCAAAAAACATTCACTCCCGGCGGAGCCAAGGGCAAGCATTATCCGATTTCCGTGATTTTGGATGCAATCAGTTTGTATTATATTGGCTATAGTCTTGAGGAGTCTGTAAAAAGAGCTAGTCGAATAATCGATGCGAATAAAGAAAATATCATTGATAGGGCGACTTTATTGGATTGGATCAATGAATACGAACCCCTCTGCGCCTTTGCCCGTATGCGCCCCCACGCCCTAAAACTATTTCCACCAGAGCAAACAATTTCCAGTGCCACTTTGGCTCATCGCCAACTCTATCGCTTCCGCCATCACCGCTCAAAAACAATTCTTATCATCCAAGAAGACTGGAAACACAGCAAATTTTGGCCTTTGAAAGAATTTTTGGATCTCGTGCCAGTGGAATGTCCTCATCAATATTTTCAGGAGGGCGCTCGCGCTTCGGAAACTCCCCTCATGTTTTCCAAAACGGAAATGATTGTCCGTGGAAAACACAATTTTGCCAACAAAATGGCCAAATTTGTCTTGGAGTCGGTGGAAAATTCCAAAGACCGCCACGACACCCTGCAACGCTTTATGCTGGCCAATGATAGCGTGACAATTGCCACCGAAGTGCCAATCTATCTGCGAAGAGAAGATTTGGCGCATATGCAGACACAGCTGGGGTTTGAATTGTACAAAAAACAAACACAAGAAGAAAAAAAAGCCAATAAAGAAATCGAAAAATATCCCGCTGAAGAACTGCCAAAACTAATCACCGGCCACATCGATTTCATCCAAGTTAGAAACGGTCAAATTCACATTCTTGATTACAAGCCGAATGCGGCGAAGGAAAGGCCGATTGAGCAATTGACAATCTATGCCTTGGCGCTTTCCCGTCTCACCGGTCTCAAAGTGTTCAATTTCAAATGCGCCTGGTTTGACGAAAAAGACTATTTTGAATTTTTCCCCCTCCACGTAGTGCATAAACCAGGAAAAAAACGCAAAAGCAAAAAGATTACCACGATTGAAGGGAATTACAAATTGAATGATAATCCGAAGAAGATGGAGCAGATTCGTCCTGGTATGTAGGGGTTTGATTCATCAAACCCTGGTGTGTCATCGGGTTTGATAAATCAAACCCTGGTGTGTCATCGGGTTTGATAAATCAAACCCCTACGGGCAATGAATAACAAAAATATGTACCAAAAAAATTACACAAATTATAATAAACAACCGTATAATCCAAAGAAGACCGTCAAACATTTCACCGATTTAGAGGTTTATCAAAAAGCTCTCGAGGCTGGTGTTTTTGTGGCAAAAAATTTATGCAAAAACGCTGTAGAGACGCCCCGCTGGGGCGTCTTGGAAACTGTCCATAACAACGCGCCACAATCAATAGCGGAAACGTCTAAAAAAACAGAAATAGACGCCCCAGCGGCAACAGCCAAGACGCCCCAGCGGGGCGTCTCTACCGAGGACATCCTGCTGGAAACAAAAATCTATATCCTCAAAAACATGACCGCCCTCGCTCTTTCCATCCCGCACCAAATCGCCGAAGCGCATTCTTGCCGTTTCGGTTCCAGCGATCAATGTCTTTTGATTTTAGACAAAGTGATGCTCAGTTGCAACAAAATGGTGGTCTATCTGGAACAAGCGCGCGATATCTGCGAGACCGGGGTGGAACTGGCGCAATTCGAAGAACAAACTAAAAAGTATTTCTACATCCGCCAAAAAGTTTTGAATTTGCAACGCGTTTGGCGGAAATATATTGAAGTGGCGAAATTGGAGGGGAAATAATCTGAACCACGACTCAAGGACCGTCCTCGATTATCCGACTCATTAGTGCTACAATATAATTAGATCAGCCTAATAATATATTGACAGGAAGAGCAATTATGCGAATCGGCATCGATGCCCGTTTTTTTGGCATAAGACAAAAAGGCCTGGGGCGTTATACGCAAAAATTGATTGAAAAGCTGGAACAAATCACACCTCAGGACGGATGCGAGTATTTTGTTTTTCTGAAAAAGGAAAATTTCGCTGAATATCAGCCGCGAAATTCAAACTTCAAAAAAGTGCTGGCGGATTATCATTGGTACACGTTGGCGGAACAAATCTTTTTCCCCCTGACTTTGTATAAATATAATTTAGATCTGGTGCATTTTCCGCATTTTAATGTGCCAATTTTTTATTTTAAAAAATTCATTGTCACGATTCATGATTTGACGCTCTTGCATTTTCCTACCGTGAAAAATAGCACCCTGCATCCGATTTTCTATCGCGTGAAATTTTTCGCCTATCGATTGGTTATTTGGCGGGCTATTTCGCGCGCAAAATGGATAATCGCCATATCCAAATTCACTCAAGATGATATTATTTCCCACTATGGAGCATCAAGTGCTGGGAAAATTTCCATTACCTATGAAGCGTGTGAAGATTACTGCCTGCTTAGTTTGGAGAAGGCTGGAGATATTTTGCAAAAATATGCTATACTAAGACCATATCTGATTTATGTCGGTAATGCCTATCCGCATAAGAATCTTGAAAGATTGGCTTTCGCTTTTGCCGAGGTTGCAAAAGAAGAAAAAAATCTCCAGCTGGTTTTTGTTGGCAAGGACGACTATTTTTATCAAAGATTGCGTGATTTAGTTTTAGCGAATGAAATAGCAGGGGTGATTTTTCTCTCTGATGTGAATGATTGCGATTTAGACAGTTTATTTCAGCACTCGCTGGCTAATGTTTTTCCATCGCTCTATGAAGGCTTTGGTCTCCCGCCGTTGGAAGCGATGTCCAAGGGTGTTCCGGTTATTTCTTCCGATCATCCTTGTATGCGAGAAGTGCTGGGGAAGAGTGCCTACTTTTTTGATGGAGAAAAGATTGAAGCAATGGCTGATGCGATAAAAAAAATAATCGGTGATGTTGATTTACGTCAGGAATTGATTGAAAAAGGTTTCGAGCAAGTGAAAAAATATAGTTGGAAAAAAATGGCGAGAGAGACATTGGCAATATATCAAAATGTGATGAGAAATAAAAAGAAAAATGCTAACAAAAGCTAAAGCAAAAAATAGGATTATTCCTCAGATGCATGATGTCAGACCGGTGGACAAAAACGGTGAGTTGGATTTGGAAAAAATCAAAAGAGCGGGCCGTGTTTCGAAAAAAATATTTTCGTCAGTTTCCCGTGTCAATCCGGGTGGACGAGGTTCTGTTTTTTATGACGTGAGGCAAATGACTCCGCAAGAAGAAGAGGCGAGAAGATTTCAAAAAGCGATTTACGAAGAAAAAGCGTTTGTGACAGAAAAGTATGCGTCTATTTTACAAAAGACCAAGGAGGCTGATTTCGTTAGGGCGAAAAATGAGAGGACGTTTAAGCAAAAAAGAAAGTATGAGGCGAGATTGGCGAGGGAGCTGTTTATTGACAAATTAAGATACTTGCTTGCTTCTCCCTCCAAGGCGCTGAATCGGCTGGGAGATAAATTTTCCGATTCAGTCAGGGATTTTTTTGAGATTTTTATCCCCAAGGGAAGAGTTTATGCCGGTTATCAAAATAAGTCGTTAGGCAAAAAAAATGCTTTTTCTTTTTTTATGACGGCTACGTGTATTTTCTTTTTGGTTTTTGGTGCGGGCTTTTTTTATCGCAGTTTGAAGATAAAAAGTTTGGCGCTGGAAAATGGTAAGATCGCTTATGCCAGCCTCGATGAAGCTAAAAACGAAATAAAGCAACATGATTTTGATGGGGCTATTTTCAAATTTAATGAGGCCTACGCTCATTTTGAGAAAATTCAAAACGATATTAATAGTTTGGGGAGTGTGTTGGTGGCCTCTTCGCAATTCATTCCCTATCTTTCCAGGCTGTCTTCTGGTTCGCACTTATCTGAAGCGGGAAAAAATATTTCTCGCATCGGAACGCTGTCTTCGGAGATTATGCAAATTTTGGATAATCTGAAAAATCCGCTTGCAGGGACGGAAGCAGTTTCGTACTTAAAAATTTTTCAAGATTCAGACAAAAATTTAACAGAAATCGCGTCACAAGTCGATGCACTGGAGGACAATTTGGATATGATAAATCTGGATGATATTCCCGAAGAGCAAAGAACTCGTTTTGTGGAATTGAAGAGGGGATTGCCGGAAATCAACAAATTTGTCGCCAGTTTTTCTGAAGAAGAAAAAATTCTTTCTGATGTTTTGGGCGGTAATGGCCCGCGCAAATATCTGTTTTTGTTTCAAAACAATCAGGAAATGCGCGCCACTGGAGGCTTTATCGGAACATATGCCGTTTTGGATATTGCTGACGGCAATGTGAAAAGTTTTTTTGTTGATGGGATTTTTAATCCGGATGGACAATTGCGAGAGAAAATTATTCCACCCGTTCCAATTCAAAAGATTAGTGCCGCTTGGAGTTTGCATGACAGTAATTGGTTTCCCGATTTTCCCCGGTCGGCGGAAAAAGCCGCGTGGTTCTATGAAAAAACCGGCGGACCAACGGTGGATGGCGTGATCACGATGACACCGACCGTAATGCAAAAACTATTGGAAATTACCGGACCGATTGAAATGCCGGAATATGGAATGAAGGTCGATAAAGATAATTTTCTGGAAAATATTCAATATGAGGTGGAGGTGGATTATGATAAAGAGCTAAATCAACCTAAAAAAATTCTGGCCGATTTGGCGCCCAAAATTCTTGATCGCATATTTAACGTGCAAAATATTTCCGATCTAACAAGGACACTGGACGTGTTGCTTGCCAGTCTTAATGAAAAACATATCCTGATTTATTCCAAGAACTATAATGTGGAAAAAATGCTTTCTGATAATGGCTGGTCGGGGGAGGTTTTGAACACCCAAAAAGATTATTTGTCGGTAATCAATACAAATATCAATGGCTATAAAACCGATGGAGTAATTGACGAAAAGATAGAGCATAAAGCCGAAATTCAGATCGATGGTTCAATTATTGACACAGTAGCGATAACCAGGCATCATAATGGGGGCAATACTCCCTATGACTGGTGGAACAAGGTCAATGCCGATTATATGCGCGTCTATGTGCCGAAAGGTTCAAAATTAATCAGAGCTTCGGGGCAAACGAATGAATTTAATTCTCCCCCGATTGATTATCACGCTTTGGGTTTCAAAAAAGACGCGCAAGTTGGAATAGAAGAGGATGGAATGATAATTGATCCGGAAAATGGTACCAGAATCTATGAAGATTCGGACAAAACCGTTTTTGCCAATTGGGTCTATGTTAGTCCGCAAGAATCTGTCACGATGAGTTATTCCTATCTTTTGCCTTTCAAACTAGATACGAATCTAACTGCGAATCCGGCAGATACTTATTCGCTTTTAGCGCAAAAACAATCCGGTAGTGTTGGCAGTGGATTTTCCACGAAGATAATTTATCCGGATTTATATCGGATGATTTGGAAATATCCCAATGAAACTATTTCTGATTTTTCTAGCGGAGAAGAAAATAGTCGCGGTATTGAACTAAACAGCGATCTGAAAATGGATAAATTTATCGGAGTGGCCTTTGAGAAAAATAATCCTTAAGTATAAAATTTTGTGATAAAAAAAATTCTTCACAGCAAGTTACTGCTAAATTCTGAGCCGTCCAACTCGGTCATTTCCGCTGCGTTTATTATCACGATTGCGGGACTAGCTAGTCGAATCTTGGGACTGGTGCGCGATCGTTTTTTAGCTTCAACTTTTGGAGCGGGGGATGCACTGGATGTCTATTATGCCGCTTTTCGCATTCCTGATCTGATTTATAATATTCTTATTTTGGGCGCACTGAGCGCCGCTTTCATCCCGGTCTTTACAAGTCTTGTCAGTCAAAAAAAAGAAAAAGAAGCCTGGGATGTGGCTAATGGGGTGATGAATCTGGCCCTGATTTTTGTGATTTCACTCTCACTTATTTTTTGCTTGTTTGCGCCCTATCTAATGAAGCTGATTACGCCCGGTTTTCCACCGGAAAAGATGGCGCAAGTGGTCTATTTCACCCAAATTATGTTTCTCAGTCCAATCTTTCTGGGAATCAGTGGAATTTTTGGTGGAATCCTCACGTCTTTCAAGCGTTTTTTAGTCTATTCTTTCGCCCCTATTTTCTATAACCTGGGAATCATTTTTGGTGTGGTATTCTTTGTGAAATTGTGGGGACCAATTGGGTTGGCTTGGGGGGTGGTTCTGGGTGCATTTTTGCATATGCTGGTGCAATATCCGGCGGCTCGGCATCTTGGCTTTCGTCACAAATTTGAATTTCGTCGTTATTTTTTTGATAAAGATATTCGGCATATCTTGAAATTGATGATTCCGCGGACCCTGGGCATTGCTGTTTCTCAGGCTAATCTTTTTGTAATCACAATTTTTGCTTCAATGCTCACGGCAGGCAGTTTGTCTATTTTTAATTTCGCCCAAAATTTGCAAAGCGTGCCATTGGGAATTTTTGGCGTTTCTTTTTCCATTGCTGCATTTCCCACTCTGTCTGCTTTTTGGGCGACGGATGATCGCAAAGAGTTTGCCAAAACTTTTTCCCAAACGTTTTGTCAGATTATGTTTTTTGTTATTCCTTTGAGTATTTTTATCTTGCTACTTCGCGCTCAGATTGTTCGGGTCGCCTTGGGAGCGGGAAAGTTTGATTGGGAAGACACGATTCTTACCTATGAATGTTTGAAATATTTCACCCTCAGTCTGTTTGCTCAAAGCGTTGTCCCGCTTCTCACGCGTTCTTTTTATGCCATTCACAACACCAAGACGCCTTTCTATATCGCCATTTTCAGCGAATTAGTCAATATCACAGCCGTTTTGCTTCTGATTGGCAGATATGAGATTCAAGGTCTGGCGATGGCCTTTTCTCTCACTAGCCTTGTTCAGATGCTTCTTTTGTTTTTCGCCCTGCGCGCCAAATTTGACGATTTGGGAGATCGCAAAATCATCAAATCGATTGGACAAATCGCACTTGCGGCGATTTTTGCCGGCATCGGAGTGCAGCTGTCTAAATATTTTGTTTCCAGCTTAGTAGATATGAATACATTCTTGGGAGTTTTTGCTCAATTGATTGTTTCCGGTTCGGTGGGTATCCTCATCTTTCTGGTCATTTGCCATTATCTCGGACTGGAAGAATACTTGAGTTTTAAGCATTCCTTGACCAGAAAAATTTTCAAAAATAAAAAGGCCATTACGGAAAATACTGGCGAAGTAAGTGGGGTGTAGAGCTTTTCAGTTAAGAGCAAGTGTAGATGACGATTAAGTTATCCCATTCTTTCGATGGGCTGGGAAATTCTTTTAGTACGTGACAATTTTTTTGAAATAGCTCTTTTTCAAAATAGCCTTCCGTTCCAACGTCCCCGGGGCCATATTCCGGTCTTCTTGCGATGCGCGCAATGAGGTAGGCACCATTTTCCACCGCTTCTCGGCTAATCTCTTCTTTGCTATGCGCCTTGGAACCGAAGGTTTGCGGGTTAGTGTCGATATAATTATTGAGCAAATCATCTCCAGCGAGTAGCGCAATAAGTGGTGCAACTTCGTGCGAACCGTAGAGCGGTTTTTTTTCTTGCATCGAAAGATAGGTAGCGATTTCCGGAGCGTTGGAAAATTGGCCGAAAGGCAGATGGTTTCTTTGATAGGTGTCCGAGCCGATAACGAGAAATACCAGATAGACAAGGCCAAGTAGCGGAAAAAGCCAGTTCAGTTTTGGGTGGCGATAGATGTGATCGAGAAAAATAATTGCCAAGATCAGAGCAAAAGGCAAAAAGGCTCCGAAATAAGTGTAGTAGAGATCTTGGAAAAAAAAGAGAAAAATAAGGAGGGCGACAAGGGGCATGCCGAGCAACCATTTTTTGCTCTTAATCAAACCGCCGATGGCCAAGAGGATGAGCAGCCATTCTTTTTGAATAAAAAAAAGAAAGACAGCCAGCCGATTGCCACTTCCCGGACGATTGAGATGGTGAAGAATTAAATAGTCAAAAACTTCTCGTGGGGCAAGTAGTAAAAAGGGAAAGAGGAAAACTAGCAGAGAAAAAATCACTCCCAGGCTGAGGGAAAAGATGACTTTGAATTTTTTTTGGTAAAGCAGAAAAAGCAGAAAGCCCAAAAGAAGAAAGATGCCATAGAGTTTGACCAAAAAAGCCAAGCCCCAGAAAAACCCGGAAGTTTTGAAAGCGTCTTTTTGATAGAAATAGAAAGCGCCGAGCGCGAAAAAATTGACCAGCTGCACGCCGGTCACAAAATCCGAGGTGGCCAAAATGGAGAAAGAAAATAGATAGATTGTGGGAGCGAGAAAGGCGAGAGAGATCCTCTCTTTTCTTAGAATCACATAGATGAGCCAAGCACTGGCGGCTTCAAAGAGAAAGGGAATGGCTTGCAGTAGCAGAACATTTTTCCCCACGATCGATTTTAGGATTCCCAAGATGATGATCATTACCGGCGGATCAGCCAAAAAATAGTCGCGGTAGGGGAGTGTGCTCTTAAATAGTCGATCGGCCATGTAAAAATAGGCATTGCTGTCTCCAAAGCGGAAAGTGAGACTGGCAAATTTCCAAGCCAAGAAAAAGAAAATCGGCAAAAAGACGATTAATTTTTTATGTTTTTCTTCCAATGTAAAACCAAAAAATTTCATAGATTAATCTTTTTTTATTTTTCTAATATTGCGCAGTCCGAAAAATAATAGAGCTAGAATAAAAATTTTCAAAAAATAGTGTCCGGCTGGATCAAGAAAATCTTTGGTCATTGGCGTGATTGGGCCAGTTATGAGATGGGTTGCGATGCCGATTGGCAAAGTCAAAATCATCCAATTCTTTTTAGGAATTTCCAGCTTAAAAAGTTTGCGGCATAACCAAGAGAGAAGCGGGGATAGTAATGCTATTCCCAAAAACGCCGCTACAAAATCAAACAGGGCGTATTCTCCGATTCTAAATTGGCGCAGAAGAGTGATTGTGAGCATGGATTATTTTTTATTTCACTTAACGTCACCCATATCTGAAGTTTTTGCCTCGCTTCCTTAATGTTATATCAAAAGAGCTAAAGAGGCAAAAATTTGGGTGCCTGCCTGCCGGTAGGCAGGGAAGAAATTTGCACTCCTTGGCGTTAATCTTTTAATGCAAATTTCTGGAACCAGATATGGGTTGTTGTGCGATGTAAATTTTTTATCTTCGTCTTTGATAGTAATAACTTGATATATTTTAAAAGAAAATTTGATTTTTGTTTTGTTTCAAAAAAAGAGGGGTAAGGGGTGAATTTTTTTGAAACAAAACTCCTTATTTTTTTTCAATAGGTAGAGCTTTTACGAATTTATCAAAATCAGATTCTATTGCCTGTGTTTTATTATATTCGTCGTATTCCTGAAATGCTTTTTGTTCCGCTTTGGCGTGAGAAATCTTGCCTTTTCCTTCAAGCACTTCATACTTATTAAACTCCAGGAAGCTATTTACGGACTGCGCCAATTTTTCCATCGTGAGAGATGTGCGATTCTCGATCAGTCTTTCTATATAATCAAAATAGCCAACAATGCCTCGTTCTAGTTTTTTTATTTTATCCTCATTGAGATAATTTTTGGCGATAATTGTGTCAGATTTTAGAATTCTGCCTTTTGGTGAGTTTTTCCATGTTTTCAATCCCATGAAAGGTTTTTGTTTATCCACTGTTTCATAAATAATCTCAGCTGCGGTTTTTCCAGTAATGGCAAAATGAAATTTATTTTGAATCATTGCATAAAAATTCCTAGCAATTTCTGATGTTGGACTATAATCAATGCTACATTCAGCAAAAATATCCGTAATTTGCTGATAAATTTTTCTTTCACTGGCGCGAATCGAACGGACTCTTTCCAAGAGTTCGAGAAAATAATCTTTGTCAAAATACCTTCCGTTCTTTAATCTCTCATCATCCATAGTAAAACCCTTGATGATGTATTCCTTAAGTCTTTCTGTCGCCCAAATACGGAACTGAGTGGCCTCAGCTGAATTAACCCTGTAGCCAACGGAAATTATGGCGTCAAGATTATAAAATTTTGTTTGGTATTTTTTTCCATCACCAGCAGTATATTCCAAAATGGAATGAACTGAATTTTCCAGTAATTCACCGCTTTCGAAAATATTCTTCAAATGCTTGGCAATGGCCGGTTGCTGTACGCCGAACAATTTAGCCATCTTGTCTTGAGTCAGCCAAATATTCTCATCATGAAAGTAAATTTCTACTTTTACCTTGCCGTTTGGAGCTGTATAAAGCAGAAATTCGGTCAATTCATTTTTTATGCTAATTTTATGATTGTTTTTGGGCATAAATTTTATAACTTTAAATAAAAGTCGTCTTTATTCTACCATATTTGGAGTCAGGACCGAATGATCAAAATCAAAAACTCCTTATTATATTTGGAATTTAGTATTTCAATCTCCTTTTTCTTCCTTGACTCTCGTAATTTTAATTATCTTCCGATTACGCAAATCAATAACCCAGTCGGCAATATCAAACACAGTCGCTTTTCGTTTAAAAATTACTTTGATACCGCCAGATTTGTCTTTATTGGCATATGCAGTTGCCTTTTTTATTTCTTCATCAGGAATTAGTGATTCTCGATTCATTAAATCTTTTTGAATGTTTACACTTCCGTCAAAACTTTCTGCCTTAAGAAGTATTTTTTTGAATTTTTCCGAGAAAGGATTGCATATAATAATCGGCTTGAAATCGGAATAAAAGTGAGTTCCACCAGCAGAAAAATAAGAAGGAAGTTCGTATCCATCCCTATTTGTGGGCACCATGACTCTATCTGATTCCTTATCACTGTTGGAAATAAATTTCGGTAATTTATTAATCATTTTTCCTGTTGTTTTACCAACCTTATGGAATGATAAAGGATGATGGATTAGTAAATTTTTAGGAGAAAAATAGCCATCTTGAACGTTAATTAGTCTCTCGGGATTAATAAAATCACCTTCTGTAAGCTTTTCCAAAATCTCATCTCCCATGCTTCTGTGAGGATTTTCTTTATATATGAGGCTGTCTTCATACTTACCGATTTCATCAAGACGGCGCTTGTCGATCCGTAACCAAAAATCTTCAGAGAATTTGTCTTTTACATCAATTTCTTCTATTTGTAATTTTCCACTCAAGTCACTTTCAAATACCGTTTTTTTATTTCCGCCCATAGTATTTAACTCTTTTTCTCCTGTAACATTTTCAATTTCAAAATTGACCCGTTTAGCATCTTTAGAAACCTCGTATGCATCGGTTAATTTTTCTTTGTTTAATAAATCTTTTGCATCTTTCCTCGAGTCTTTTCGTTTCTCTTTTAATTCATCCGCTAAGTTTTTTCTATAGTCTTGATAATCAAATGAAAACTTCATAGGTATTGTTTTAAAATAGATTAATCCGTTTTTTCTGCCTCTTTGTAGGCAGAAAAAACACCTTGAAACCCCTTTATAAATAAATTAAAAATCAAATTTTCTGTCTCTATTCAAATCACAAATCCTAGAATTACCACAAAGATAAAAAATTTATTTCGCAGAACGTTTTCGAGTATGAGAAGTTCTGTTGAAGTGAAACGAAACAGAATTTGGGTCAAAAATATTTTACGTTCATCTATTTAATTATTAAAAGGTAAAATATTTTTGCCTCATACTCGATGTTAAGTGATGTAAATTTTTATCTTCGTTTTTATTGGCACTAGCTTTGTTTAGCGTATAGGAAAATATTATTTTTGTATTTTGTAGTTGAACCATTTTTTAAGTACATTGTATTGCTCCTCTACCATTTTTCTTTCATCATCAAAAAATATTTTGTCCTTGAAATCACGCTCATTTTTCTTATTACTTTTTTCCATAACTTCCATAAAATTGCCTTTAGAATATCGTCCAATCCAAAAATAAAATGGTGGTAAAAAATGTGCCATGGCGTCTGCAGAAGCTACAATCTTTTCTTCTAGTGTTTCGGGTGGGTAATTTCGGCAACGGTGTCTAAGTACAACATTTTTTGCTTTTTCGGCAAGTTCTTGGCTAAATCCTTTTTCAATCAAAAGATTGTAGGCTTTTTCTGAGCCGATTTCATCGTGTGGTTCAGCGTCTTCGAGTCTTGCGATATCGTGAAGCAACGCACCAAGCCAAACAACCTCTAAATCAGCACCATATTTAGTTGCCATCTGCTTACTATATTCAATCACGGGCTTCACATGAATATCCCAAAAACAATTATAAAATTCCTTGGTATCAGAATCAGAAAAACTATGTTTAGCTATAACTGGGTTATAATGAAGACCTTTAATTTCTTCCTCTAATTTTTCAATTGTTTTTTTCATATTACGCCTCATTAATTTTTAAAAATAATATTTTCCGCCCCTTTTATAAGCACTAACGCTTGAATTATCCACTAAGATAAAAATTTATTTCACTTAACGTTTCGGCATATCTGAAGTTTTTGCGGAATGTAATGACGCAAAAATTTGGGTGAGAGAATTTTTTACTCCTTACTGGTATATAATTGAGAAAAATTCTTGAACCAGATATGCCGTGTTATGTGATGTGCATGTTTTACTTTAATCCCGATAGCAATCGGGATTGCTCTAAAAAAGAATTTGAATTTTGTTTTTTTTGTTTTGAAAAAATGAAAGAGGGGTTAGGGGTGAATTTCATTTTTTCAAAACTCCTTATTCTTTTTTAATTTGTTCAATTAATGCCTTTGCAACATTCCATATTAAAACTGGTGGAATCGCATTTCCTATTTGTCGATAAGCGTCTGCTTCACTTCCTGCAAATTTAAATTTATCAGGAAAAGATTGTATTCTAGCAGCTTCAAGAGGTGTAAATCTTCTGTATAATTCTTTTTTAGCATTAACCAATAAAACAGGGTCTCTTGAATTTAAACTTACCTTTGCCAGATGAGAAGTTACGGTTAAACATGGTTTTTCTAAATTTTGCCACAAACCTCTCTTCATATTATTTTTAGCATTTTTCATTCCTTCAACAGCTTTTTTTGAAAAATAATACTTGTCGTCTTTGGGAATTAATGAATCAATAACCTTTTTTAGCGGAACCCAACCCTTTTGTTTTTCTTTTGGATTTTCATGAAATATATTATCTGGAAAAATAAATTTTTGATTCAAGTCTTTTCTTATACCTACAATAAAAACACGTTGTCTTTTTTGGGGTACTCCAAAATTTGCAGCGTTTAATAATTTGTAGCTCAAGTTATAGCCTTGATTCTCAAACTCCTTCAATACATTCTGAAAAATTGCACCTTTTTTTAATACCATTAGACCTTTTACATTTTCGGCAATAAAGGCAATGGGCTTTTTTTGTTTTAAAATTCTAGCCATGTCTTTATAAAGTTGCCCCCTTCCATCAAAAGGATTTTTTGTTGGGTTTACTGTACTAAAAGACTGACAAGGAAAACCACCTATCAAAATATTAATATTAGGAATGTCTTTTTCCTTGCAGTCAGTCACAGAGCCAACTATAGCCTTGTGCTTAAAATTATGGTTGTATGTATTTATGGCTTTTTGATCTATATCTATCGCATATTTTATGTCCGTTGGTAGTTTCTCATATTTTTTATCAATAAATTTAAAGCCACCTAAAATGCCAAGGTCGCTACCTCCACAACCACAAAAAAGTGAACCAATTGTATATATTTTTTTTATCATACTTTTTCAAAAGTTAAATCAATAGATTTAAGTGAAAAATCAAATCTGTAATTTATTGGTGTACACTTAACCAATCTTTCTTGATTTTTCAGGAATGGATTTCTAATTACATAAACAATGATTTTTTCTGGTGTAAAATAGACTCTATAAATTGAAAAAGAATTAGAGTGTTGTTCTGCTGCAATCCATTCATTTCTTGTTAAAGTAATTGCATCTATCCAGCCGTCAATTCCTTCACTTGGAACCGTAACTCTTTTTGTAGATTTAACTTCAATATAATGGACAAATTCTGATTTTTCAGAACCGTCCGCAAAAATTGATTGAATATCATATCCGAGACCTCTTGTTTTACCAAGAAGTAATACTTTATTGATAAGTCTTTTATCATATTTTTCAACCATTTCTTTTTCGTAGGTAAATACAAAATTTTCTCCATCATCTCCGAGTGCAATTTTGTCAAATTCAGAAATTTTTGGAGCTTTTTCTTCCACATTAAACTGAATTGCGTTAATTGAAGTACTAAATAGCTCTATACCACCTTTATCGACACTTGAAAAATAAATCTGCCATTCGTGCAATAATTTTTTTCGATCTTCTAGAGAAGAAAATGAATATTGATATACATCAAAACTTGGTTTTTTATCATGAAATGACCTTATGTAATCGATTGCTATTTTTTCATAGGGATTCAAATGAATTATTTTATGGTCGGTTCTAATTAAATTTGCCAGTTCTAGCAGATTCAATTGTTCATTAATATGTTGCATTGAAAAAGATGAAGCTTTCTCATCAACTTCCACTTTAACGATTTTACCTAAATTTCTGTATTCAATTATTTTTTCATATACCTGGATAGCGGGAACTTTTGACTGCAATACTTCAAGGCTGTTTAGAACGAAATAAGCAATTTCGTCTTTTGTTATTTTAATATCGTTTTCTTTTGCAATATGTAAAAGCTCTAAAATAAATGGGAATTGTCTAATGGAGATATTTTGAGAAATTTTTTCTTCAATAGTTTGGATACTATCCATACCGTTTGGAAATTGAAACTTAATGCAAATATCTTTAAAAAAAGCTGGCTGATCTTCATTCTCTAAAAATCTTAATGTGCGTTCAGAGGGATAAACGGTGTTATTATTATCGTAATAATACATTCCAAAAAGTTTACCTGCGATTTCGGTTCTATGGTTGTCTAAAGTTTTCTTTATTCCGCCTATTATTTTTTCAAGTTGTTCATTAAATATCCGAGGAAATTCGTCTTTAGAACATGGACAAATTTCTTGTATAATTTTAGCGTATTTTGGCAACAAATTATCAAGGTCAGTTTTTGCCTTGCCTCTTATTATGGTACATCTAAATTGTATTTCTGGATTAAACATATTTATATTATAGAAATTTTATAAGCGTTTTTCCAATAGCTTTTCCGATTATAGGTGGGACTGCATTTCCTACTTGTTTGAGTTGATCATTTTTTTTTCCACAAAAAATAAATGTATCGGGAAATGATTGTATTCTAGCAGACTCTCTTACTGTTGGAACTCTATTGAATATATAATGAAAATGATGATTATGTCCTGTGTCAATTGTAAAACTGGGTTTTTTGCTATTTAACCTTGTCCATGCAATATTTACTTTTCTTATGTTCTGCAAATTTTTTGGCAAATCTTTATAGTTTCCTCCATCTGGAACAAGTGAAATTATTTCTTCTGTTTTTTCAGTATGTTTTGTAGTCTCATGATTAAAAATTTTTGTTGAATTTTCTCTCATCATTTTTTGATATTCTGATTTCGGAGAATGAGGGTACAAAGTGCCGTCATTAACTTCGTTTTCCGGCAAATCACTAATAGCATCAAAAGAAGTTATTTTGTTGTTATTATATTTTCCCTCTGGAAAAATAAATTCTTTCCCATTTTTTAATCCTACAATTACAACTCTTTTTCTGTTTTGAGGAACTCCAAAATCAGAAGCGAGTAAAATTTTGTAAACAACTTTATAACCCAACGCTTCAAACTCTTTTATAATCTGATCTTTTGCTTTGCCATTATTCATAGCTACCAAGTTTGGTACATTTTCCATAATGAACGCTTTTGGCTTGAAATATTCAACAAATGAAACAAAAGATTGATATAATTTATTTCTTGGATCGTTTGGATTTCTTTTTCCTGAAATTGAGAACCCTTGGCATGGAGGACCACCAATGATCACATCAAACTTTTTATTAATTTCTTGCGGTTTAATTTTCGATAAATCTGCACATAAAACTTCTGAATTTTTATGATTATTTTGAAATGTCTTCAATGATTCTTCCCAATTATCTATGCCAAGTGAAATGTCAAATCCAGCTTGTTCAAAGCCAAGAGATAAACCGCCACAACCACAAAATAAATCCAAGACTTTTAAATTATTTTTTAGCATTTTTTTGTTCGTATTTCCTTGCATAAAGTATATAGGTTTTATATTTATATTATATCAGTTTTCCCCTTATAAATAAATCGTTTTCGTAGCGGAGCGGAGAAAACACCTTATACCCCTTTCTAATAAATAAAAAAACAAAATTCAAATTCTTTTTTAGAGCTGGGCGATAGCCCAAAAGTAAAACATGCATTTCACATAACGTTTACGCATCATCTGAAGTTTTCATCCCGACTTAGCAGGATTAACTTTTTTTTCAGACAATGCATTGTTTAATTATCTCCGCATAAACATTCATCAGGCTAAGGGATGAAAATTTGGGTCGAGAAAATTTTTCACTCCTTGTTAAATCTAATAATGAAAAATTTTGGAGCCAGATATGCGTTGTTATCTGATGTTAAAAAATTCCCGCCATTGATTACGCACTATCTTTCAATCTTAGGATGCGTTTGTTGAGGAGAGGCGAAAAATGTTCTTTATAGCGGTTTTGCAAATCAGGCTTTTTCCAGTCGACTCCTGTGACCCGACCACGACACAAGGGCGAACCACACTTGCACTCCCATTTTGAAACATAACCTTCATCAGCTTCCCAAAGCGCATAATCAGCAGTCAACTCTTCGCCCGATTTAATATCTCTGCTCGTGATTAAGGTGTAAGCGTCAGCCATCCACATATTAGGGTCACAGGAGTGGTTGATAAAATATCCATCGTCATCAGCTCTGCTTTCAAAGCTATAAAGATCATCGTCCCATTGCATAACCAACAAACCATTTTTCTTTGCCTCAAACGCACCATTTTCATCAGTGTAATTTCCGCCCCAGACGATGATTTTTTCGCCTCGGTCAATGTCGGAGTTAGCAAACAAACCTTTTCCCTCAACAAAACTGGTGTGTATATCAACTTTTGAACTTTTCCAATCTTGTTTAATGCTCATAGGGAATTTTTTAATTTCAGATAACGTTTCCGAATATGAGAAGTTTTTGTCTGCCTCCTTATTATATATCAATAGAAGAAAAGGGCAAAAATTTGGGTAAAAAATGAAATTCAAGTCCAAAATATATAAAAGAGAATTTCATTTTTTCCTCATATTCGGTGTTAGCTGATGTAAATTTTTATCTTCGTTTTTTTTATGGTATAAGCCTGGTTTATTGCAAAGAAAATTCAAATTTTTAAATTATAAGTTTTTGTTTTTCCGAACGGCAAAATGATTATTGGGGGCAATTTTATTTTTTATTTTACATTTATGTATTTACAAGATAAATTTTTATCTCCATTGGGAAGTCCTGCAATTAAGTGACCAGGCGTAAAATTTCTTCCCTTGGAGGAATTATATAAATTATATTTATCCAATTGTTGTGCAGTCAAATTTTTTTGCTGTAATATTTGAATGGCTTTTTGTTCTCCTGTCGCTCCTGGACCAAATTTTTCTTCCAAACAATTATAAATTGCGACCAGTTGGTTTTCAAAATTTTCATTAGCGGGCGATGGACTAGTAACAATCTTATCAACGATACTTGAATATACTTTCAAAACATCTTGGGTTTCACTTTCTTTTTTTATATCTTGCTTAACCTTCGATTGACATAGGCTCATATCCTTATCCTTACAGATCGAACCGCTTATTGTCATCCCTATCCCGCCGCCCACATCTTTACAGTCAAATCCACACTCATCTTCTACGCATGTTGGATTAGCTCTTAATTCGAGACAAAGTTCTTGATTTTCTTCTTTAGCTTGTTTTACATCTGTTATGTTTCCCAATCCAAATACAACCCATCCTAACAGACTTAGAAATATAAAATAATTCTTTCTAAAAGATAATAAACCGAAAATTAGTGCTATAATATAGCCTATTACAATGACACGAAAACTGGCGCTTTCAAAGATGCCTAGCAGCGCATAACCAGAGCCTAGAAATAATATGAGTCCCATTCCAGCAAGTGGAAAAATGTTGGTTATTTTGATCGCATTGATTATTTTTTCTTTGTTCATAATTTAAAATAAAAAATAAAATTGCCCCCAAATAATCCCGCCGTAGGCGGAAAAACTTATAATTTAAAAATTTGAATTTTCGTCTTTGTTTAATGCGCAAAACTTGAAATTACCGCAAAGATAAAAATTTATTTCAGCTAACTCGTTTATATCCGAAGTGTTTTCGGATATTGTACGTAATATTGCTAAATTTGTGAATATTATGTACAATTTATTTATGCTTAAATTGTAGCAAAAAAATCAATGGATGTCTATTTGCAAAAATTAGAGGATGAGCTTCGGCTCAGAAATTACAGTCCGAAAACGGTTAGTGCGTATATTCATTGTGTTGCTAACTACTTGAAGGCTAAGCAAGGCAATATCGCTGTTGTTGATATTGATTTCATTAAGCGATATATTTTATCCAAAATAGATGCGGGCGCATCATCACAAACAACCAACCAACATTTGCAAGCGATCAACTTTTTTTGTTGGAATGTTTTGAAATTTCGGGGAAAAATCGATGTTCGATTTGCCAAAACTCCTAGTAAATTACCAATAGTACTATCGCGAGCGGAAATTGAGAAAATATTATCAGCAATTAGCAATGAAAAGCATAATTTAATGATCGCTTTGGCCTATTCTGGTGGCTTGCGGGTTAGCGAAGCAATAAATTTGAAAGTTAAAGATATATGCTTGGCAGAATTGACCATTCATATTAAAGACGCCAAGGGAAACAAGGACCGGATAACGCTTTTACCGGAAAAGTTGATTGGAAATATTGAAAAATTAGTTGCAAGTAAAAATCTCAACGATTATGTTTTTGCCAGTGAGCGCGGAGGGCAATTGACTGAAAGAACCGCACAGAAAGTTTTTGAAAATGCTCTTTTGAAAGCGGGGATTAGAAAAGAGGCGACATTTCATTCTTTACGACATAGCTTTGCCACGCATCTTTTGGAAAATGGCGTTGATGTGAGATACGTGCAAGAACTGCTCGGGCATGCTAATATTAGAACGACCCAGATTTATACGAAAGTGACCAATCCGGCGTTAAGAAAGATTAAAAGCCCACTAGAATAGCATACGTATGAATAATTATAGGAATTTTGTGATAATCGCTCACATCGATCATGGGAAATCCACTTTGGCGGACCGAATGCTCGAAATTACCGGCACGGTTGAGATGCGCAAAATGAAAGAACAACTGCTTGACCAAATGGATCTTGAGCGTGAGCGGGGGATTACAATTAAAATGCAACCCGTTAGAATGCTCTATCGAGCATCCTCGCGGAAGGACGCTAACTTAACGCTGACTAACGCGGACGAAAAAAAGGAATTATTATATAAAGAGATTACTTATAAAATAAGAGGGGCGGCTTTTGAGGTGAGAAAACAACTCGGCTTGGGGCACAAAGAAAGTGTTTATCATAATGCTTTAAAAAAAGAGTTTGCGAAAAGAGAACTTTCCTTTGAGTCAGAAAAGCAAGTCCAGATAAAATACGATGGAGATGTTGTAGGTTCATATATTCCTGATTTTATTGTTGAAGAAAATGTTATCGTTGAATTGAAAGCGCTACCTCAAATCGGAAAACCACAAGAAGAACAATTATGCTCATACTTGAAAGGAAGTGATTATACTCTCGCCTTAATGATTAATTTTGGCAGTAAAGACGTTGAGTTTAAACGCGTAGTTTATGAAACTGCCAGAGAAGAAAAAAGTAGTCCGCGTTCGTCTGCGTTGAATTCATGTCAGCGTGAGTCTGCGTTAAGTCTGCGAGATTCCGCGCAGATTGAGGATTACATCCTCAATCTGATTGATACTCCGGGTCATGTTGACTTTGGTTATGAAGTTTCCCGCTCTTTGGCAGCTGTCGAAGGCGCGGTGCTTTTGGTGGACGCAACGAAAGGGGTGCAGGCGCAGACGTTGGCTAATCTCTATCAAGCGATTGAACATAATTTGACGATCATTCCTGTGGCCAATAAAATTGATCTCCCGAATGCCGATGTGGAAAAAACCAAGGCGGAAATTATGCATATTATCGGTTGCAAAAAAGAAGATATTTTGGAAGTGTCAGGAAAAACTGGCGAAGGCGTTGACAAGCTTTTGCAAAGAATTGTGGAAGTTGTGCCCGCTCCCAGTGGAGATGAAGCGAAGCCTTTGCGCGCGCTCGTTTTTGATTCAAAATATGACACATATAAGGGGGTTTTGGCTTATGTGCGGGTGATTGATGGGGGAATTTCAGCTGAAGAAGAAATCTCGATGCTGGCAACTGGCGCGAAAAGCGATGTGATTGAGGTCGGCTATTTCAAACCAGATTTTCAAAAAACAGCGAAATTGAAAGTGGGTGAGATTGGCTACATCGCGACCGGTTTCAAAAGCGTGGAATATTGCAAAGTGGGCGATACCGTGACGATTTCTAAATTTGAAAAGCAAATCGAAAAATTACCGGGCTATCGTGAAGTCAGCCCGATGGTCTATGCATCTTTTTATCCCACTTCCGGTGATGACTACAACTTAATGCGTGACGCACTTTCTAAATTGAAACTGAACGACGCGGCATTTGTTTTTGAACCGGAAAGCAATCTCGCGCTTGGTCGGGGTTTTCGTTGCGGATTTTTGGGACTACTTCATTTAGAAATTATTCAAGCTCGTCTGGAAGCGGAATTTGAGCTCAGTCCAACCATAACGACGCCCGGCGTGGTCTATGAAATTCAATTGGTTGGAAAAAGTGATGAAAAGCGCCTAAAAGTATATTCTCCCTCGGAGCTACCAGATCCATCTTCGATTGAAGCGATTTTTGAACCCTATGTTCATTTGGAAATTGTTTCTCCATCAAGCTATCTTGGTGTGATCATGGAAATGATGCGAAACACGCGCGCGCAGTATCTTGATACGGAATATCTCAACAGCGAACGGATGATTTTGAAATTTGACTGTCCACTCACAGATGTGATTACTAATTTGCATGATGATCTAAAAAGCGCTTCTTCTGGTTACGCCTCGATGAATTATGAACTTTCCGATTACAGGGCTAATGAGCTTATTAAGCTGGATATTATAATTGCTGAGGAAAAAGTGGAAGCCTTTTCACGCATTGTGCCAAAAATCTGGGCGTTCAGCGAAGGTAAAAGAATCGTGGAAAAACTGAAAGATTCCATTCCGCGGCAAAATTTCCAAATAGCCATTCAGGCGGCAGTTGGCGGAAAAGTGCTGGCGCGCGAAACAGTTAAGGCTTTTCGTAAAGATGTGACTAGTGGGCTTTATGGCGGGGATATTACGCGCAAAAGAAAACTTTTGGAAAAGCAGAAAAAAGGCAAGAAAAAAATGAAAAATATTGGAAAAGTGGCTATTCCCTCCGAGGCTTTCTTGGCGGTGTTGAAAAAATAAACAAATAGTCTCTTCTCCCTTCGGGAGAGGATGTCACGAGCACGTGACAGGTGAGGGCAAGGGTGTTGCTAACAATAAGATCTTTGTATAATAGAGAGTAGTAAATATATCAAACGCCCTTGCCCTCATCCGCCCTTCGGGCACCCGCCTGCAACGAGTTGCAATTCGGGCAGGCCTTCTCCCGAGGGGCGAAGGGGATATATATAAAAAAAATATTTGTCCTTTAGTTATAAATTTGTTATAATCACACTATGAGCTTCAAAAAACGTAACAAAAAAATATATCGGATTTGGGTGGTCATTTCCATTCTCGCTGTGCTTTCGATGGTGGCTTTTACGATTGCACCGGCACTTTCAATGTTAGGTAAATAATTTCCACTAACTTTATGCGTAATAATAGCGACAAGGGAAACTCGTGGCTGATTCGGGTTATAATCTTTCTCGGCCTCGTGGTCGTGGTCTTTATTTTTTTGGCCATTTCCCGAGAAACTTATCGCAAAAAACAGGTGCAAAATGAAATTACAAAACTCGAAGAAGAAGCCAAAAGGATCCAGGGCAATAATATGCACTTAGCTGACAAAATTGCCTATCTGGAAGGACGGGATTATCAAGAAAAGGAAATTCGCGACAAGTTAAATTTGCAAGATCCCAAAGAAAATGTGGCGATTATTGATTCAGGATTTATTCCACGAAAAACAGAGGCTGAGCCGGAAAAAACCGATCAGCGAGTGCTAATTAAGCAATCTAATCCGCAAAAATGGTGGGATTATTTTTTCAAGTATTAGGTCTATGCAAAAAAGAAATTACGAGAAACAAATTAAGCCACTGACAATTATTTTGGGACTAATCTTTTTTCTAGTCGTATACTTAGTAATGATAGGAGTTCTTATTTATGGTTTTAATGTCAATAATAAACTAACCCAAAAAACCATTTCAATTTTTCCCTACCCTGTTGCCAGTTGGGGGACAAATTTTATTACTGAAAATAAGTTGAAGAATCAGCTGGAATCGGCGCGGATGTTCTATGAAAATCAGGATTTTTCCGATTTGGGAATGCGAGTTGACTTCGCGACTGAAGATGGAAAGAAAAGATTGAAAATCAAAGAAAAAAACATTCTCAACAAGTTGATTGAAAATCGACTAATTGAAAATGAAGCCAAGAAAAGGGGCATAAAGATAAATTCGGAAGATATTTCGCAGGCAGTTTCCCGCAAGATGCAAGAATATGGCAGTGAGGAATATTTGAAAAATAATCTGGAACGGCTATATGGCTGGACAATTGCTGATTTTGAAAATAATATTGTAAAGCCGGATATGTATCGGGAAAAGTTATTTGAAAAGATTAAGGCAAGCGATTCGGAAATAGTGCTGGCGAAAAATAAGATTGATCTGGCGCAAAAAGAACTCGGTGATAAGAGTGATTTTGTCAGTGTGGCCGAAAAATATTCAGAAGGAGAAAGTGCCAAGAGTAAAGGAGAGCTGGGCTGGTTTAGCAGAGCAGAAATGTTACCGGAGATTGCGCAAGTAGTTTTTGATCTGAAGAAAGGCGAACGAAGCGAAATAATCGAGAGCTCACTGGGTTATCATATTATTGTGGTGGAGGATAGAAAAACAGAAAATGAAACGGATAAGGTTCAATTGAAGCAAGTTTTTGTGCGGACGAATAGTTTTTCCGATTGGCTAGACAAATATGTGAAAAATTTTGACATCCACATTTTTTCACGAGATCTCTATTGGAACAAAGAAGATGGTCAAGTGGAATTTAAAAATGCCAGCCTGAAGGATTTTGAAAATAATTTGGAAAAGAATTCGCCTGGGGATATCTCGGTTTTGTTTTAGAGCTTTACTTTTATTATCCCACAAAAACCCTCGTTGTCATCCTGAGCGAAGCGGAGCGGAGTCGAAGGATCTGCTATAGGTTATCGTAAGCTTAGTTACTTCATAGAACACTGCGGTAATGGCGAGTAGATCCTTCGACTGCGTCCGAGTACGGACTTCGCTCAGGATGACATCTTAAATTTAGTTAATAATTAATTTTAATAACCCGAAATATTTTCGGAAAAAATAATATGTCAAAAGCAAAAGTTAACGAAGAGTTGTGTATTGGTTGCGGAACTTGTGAGGCAATGTGTTCAACCGTGTTTAAGGTTGAGGATGGAAAGTCTAAGGTTATTTCTGATGATTGTGGAGATTGTGATTGTCAGAGCGTTATTGATAGCTGTCCAGTTAGCGCGATTTCAATAGAATAGCCATTCCCAGCTGAAAATTCAAAAAATGAACTAGAAATTTTTATCCGGTATAAAATTAATCGTCGGATAATAACTAATATGAACGACTTGGAACTTAACTCAAATGTGCCACAAAAGGAGATTGAACTGGCGCCAAAAAAACAAACACATCAACACTCGGTGCTTTATTTTAGCCTGATTATATTGCTTGTTATGGCAGTTTCTTCAATCATGGGAGCGTTTTTTGGCTTTATGGCAGGAGGATTTGGTCAGAAAATATTTGCGAAAATTTCGCATAAATTCCCGGGTTTCTTACAATCTAACGATAACTTTTCAAAAATAGATCCATTAGTTTCGCGAGAAAAGGTGATTGAGGAAGATTCGGCTGTGATTGCTGTGGTGGAAAAAAGTACGCCGGCCGTGGTCAGTATCGTCATCAGTAAAGATGTTCCGAAGATCCAAAATTTTTTTGATCCATTTGGTTTTTTTGATAATTTACCTGACCAAAATAGTGCCCCAAATGGAGTGCAAGGAAATACGCAAAAAGAAAAAATCGGTGCTGGCACTGGTTTCATTATCACTGCCGATGGAATGATTGTGACCAATAGACATGTTGTTTCTGACACAACAGCTGAGTATACGGTACTTACTAATGATGGAACAGAACATCCCGCCAAGGTTTTAGCACGTGATCCCCTGAATGATATCGCTGTGATTAAGATTGACGGAACGGCTTATCCAATACTTGATTTTGGAGATTCGGATAATCTGAAAATTGGCCAAACGGCAATTGCCATTGGCAATTCGTTGGGTGAGTTTTCCAACACGGTGAGCAAGGGGATTATCTCTGGCCTGAAAAGAAATCTCACAGCCGGCGGTGGGCGGGGAGATAGTGAAAAACTCAGTGATATTATTCAAACGGACGCCGCGATTAATCCGGGCAATTCCGGTGGACCACTTTTGGATATTGCCGGCAAAGTGATTGGGATTAATGTGGCAATCGCTCAAGGGGCGCAAAATGTCGGCTTTGCCATTCCAGCAACTCAGGTGAAAAAAATAACCGAACAAGTCAAAACAACCGGGAAAATTTCCACTCCCTATCTCGGAGTGCGTTATATCCCAATCGACGACGCATTGCAAAAACAAATCAACCTGCCTTTCAATTATGGCGTGATGATTTTGCGTGGACAAGCGATGACTGATTTTGCCGTTATTCCCGGCTCTCCGGCGGATAAGGCTGGTCTTACGGAAAATGACGTGATTTTGGAAGTTAATGGGCAAAAAATCGATGAAAAAAACGGCCTGGTGGACTTGTTAGCCAAATTTAACGTTGGCACGGAAATAACTCTGAAAATTTGGCATAAAGGGGACACGAAAGAAATTAAAGTTAAACTAGAGGAAAGAACTTAATAAGCTTAAGTGTTTGCCAAAAAATGAACTATTTCTGCTGTAAAGTGATAATGCGATATTTTTTGCTTTTGGAGGGGCAGAAAAAAATTAATCTAACTTTTTAAATAAAATGAAAAAAAGTAAAATAGTTGCATTAACTTTTATTGCCTACCTAACTCTTTTTGTGTTGTTGGGAATTCTACCAAGGGGTGGAAAATTATCCATTCTCGCATTCCTTATCTTATTGGGATATTCCGTTTTTAATATTATCGCTTTATTGGTTTTGGTGTATAAATTTATTAAGAATAAAATTAGTGGTAAAAAGGATAATCTTGCTATTATTTCTAATAATACTATTAAACAGCAACAGGCTGGGAATGAGGCGATTAGCTTGATTGATAATAAGGAAAGTATTAAAAATGAAAATAAAACAACTTTGGCAAAAAAGATTGCCAAGACAGGGCTTGGGTGCTTACTCGGGTGCTTATTAGCACCGCTCGTTCTTTTTATCGTTCAAGGTGGGTATCTTACGCTAATGGCCTTGGTGTCTGACGTGTATGACGCCACTCCTTCATCTTGGAAATCTTGTACGGGTGTAACAATGTTTTTTGATCCAATCATTAATTCGAGTTCGAGTTTTGGTAAAAAAGGAGGGGTGATATATTATAAAAAAGGGGGTGTGAATGAGATGCTTCCTGGTAGTTGTAAGATTCTTAAAAATTCAGATTTCGCCTCATTTAAACCCTTAGGTACAGAAATGGCAAAGGATATAAATAATGTCTACATTTCGGGGGAGCATGGTATTGTTAAAATTATGAACGGAGTCGATGTTGCTTCGTTTGAATATTTAGATTCTAGCTATAAAAAAGACATTAATAACGTGTATGATTATAATAATAATATATTAGTTGGAGCTGATGCAGCTACTTTTGAAGTAATAAAAGACTTACATGGATGGTTGATATATGCAAAAGATAAAAATAATATATACAGAAGCGGTGATGTGGTGCCTGTGGTTAATGTAGATGCGAGCAGTGATATTGTTGAATTGAAAAAATATGATCTTAACGAGTTTAGTGCTGACAAGGTCTTAGTTTATTCTACTGACAGATCAGGGGGGAGCTCTGGCTGGGATCAAAATGGAGTTTTCCTTCTGGAAACAGGCGGTGACAAAAAAGATGGTGCAACTAGTACTTCTATTTTTGCTGATATAAAAATCCCAGAGGACGCTGAAATTATGAAGTTTAGATTTAACTTTAAAAATACTAACGATTCAAAAAGTGTGTTTGCTTTAAAGTCTACAATAGAAAGAGAGGATGTTCTCAAAATTACATCAGACAAATATCCCGCAGGATCTTGGCAGGATTCAAAATGGACATCAATAGTGGGATATGCTGGTGATTCTGTCCGATTTTCATTTGATTTTTCTCCTCTTGATGAGAATGATGCTACCATGGGTACTGTTGAATTGGATAGTATTATTTTTGCAAAAATTAATAAACAACAAGCAACAGAGGAAGAAAAATCAGCTGAATTAAAAAATTAGACTCTTGTCGGTTCAGCGTCTCCTGACCTGAATCACACGGTTCTAACCAGCTAAATATGCACTTCTAGCGAACCAAGCGTTTCATTTTCACTAAAGCCGGGCAAGAAATAAGTAGTTCCCTCCAAAGGCGGGCAGGCAAGTCAGAAACTTGAACTAACAAAATCGATCAGTTTAAAGTAACGGAATTTGGTGACTTTAAAATAATTCTAACTATGACGAATTCGCCACAATTAAAAAAAAGTATATGCCAAAGAAAACAAGAATTATTGTAAAAGGAAGTGAAATCACCATCGTTAAATATCATGGTGATGATTATATTTCTTTAACTGACATGGTTAGAAACTTTGAAGATGGCTCAGTCCTGATTGAAAAATGGCTTCGAAACAAGAATACTATTGAATTTATTGGAATTTGGGAACAGATTAATAATCCTAATTTTAATTCCCCCGAATTCGGGGGAATTATGAATGAAGCTGGTTTTAACCGATTTACTCTGTCAGTAAAGAAATAAAAAAACTGGAATCGCCAGTTTAATTTAAAGGTATGGGTTATAAATAACAATATGGATCTCAATAGATTTACAACCAAAGCGCAAACAGTTTTGCAACACGCTCAAGAATTGGCAATAATCAACAACCAGCAACAGGTGGACGTTTTCCATTTGCTTTTTACCTTGCTTGACCAGGAGAATTCAATCATCCCCGTGATTCTCAAAAAAATGGAATTAGATGAAGAAAAGATAAAATATGATGCTACGCTGGAAATTGAAAAATATCCGCATAATCCACCACAAGGCATCAAGCAAATTTTTATCGCTCCGGAAGTTGTTTTGGTGCTTAATAACGCGGAAATTGAAGCGCGAAAAAATGAGGACGAATATGTTTCCACTGAACATCTCTTGCTTTCTTTTCTGGCCACCAAAGGAGTAATTCGCGATTTTCTCACTGCGCGTGGAATTGCCTATGAAAATATTTTAAAAATCATCGCGGAACTGCGCGGTTCGCAAAAAATTGATTCGCCTGATCCGGAAAATAGATTGCAGGCTTTGCGAAAATATACAATCGATCTGACGCAACTGGCGAAAGATAATAAACTTGATCCAGTAATTAGTCGGGACGATGAGATTAGGCGCGTGATGCAAGTATTAAGCCGCCGGACGAAAAACAATCCGGTGCTGATCGGAGAAGCAGGTACGGGTAAAACTGCAATTGCAGAAGGTCTGGCACAAAGGATTGCCGATGGAGACGTGCCAGAAACTCTAAAAAATAAAAGTTTAATGTCACTTGATCTGGGACTTTTGATTGCGGGAACAAAATTTAGGGGAGAATTTGAAGAAAGGTTGAAAGCGCTCATCAATGAAATTGATCGCGAGGCAGGACGCTATATTTTGTTTATTGATGAGTTACACACCTTGGTTGGCGCGGGAGCGATTGAAGGGGCAATGGATGCGTCCAATATGCTCAAACCTGCTCTCGCTCGAGGGAAATTGCGCATGATTGGTGCTACGACAACTAAGGAATATCAAAAATATATCGAAAAAGACGCAGCTTTCGAGCGGAGATTTCAACCGATTATGATTGGAGAGCCTTCTATTGAAGACTCGATTGCGATTTTGCGTGGGCTCAAGGAAAAATATGAGGTACATCATGGTGTGAAAATAACTGACGCGGCGATTCAAGAAGCGGTGAAGCTTTCTGATCGTTACATCACCGATCGCTATCTTCCGGACAAAGCAGTTGACTTGGTTGATGAGGCGACCAGCGCGCTAAGAATGGAAATTGATTCAATGCCGGCAGAAATTGATTCAACAGAAAGACTTTTGCGTCGAATGGAGATTGAAAAGAAAGCTTTGGAAAAAGAAAAAAATAAAGATACGAAGAAAAAGATTCGTGAATTAAATCGCAAATTGGCAGAAATCAGAGAGCAAGAAGGTAAAATTCTTTTACAATGGAAGACAGAAAAGGAGCTGATTACAAATATTAGAAAGCATTCTGCGGAAATTGACAAACTAAAATCCATGGCTGAAATCGCTGAGCGAAAAATGGAGCTGGATCGTGTGGCCGAGATTCGTTATGGAAAAATTCCAGAGCTAGAAAAAAAAGTTATAACAGAAAAAAAGAAACTGGATGATTTGCAAAGCAAGGGAGCAATCCTCAAAGAAGAAGTAACCGAGGAAGATATTGCCAAGGTGGTTTCTCGTTGGACCGGGGTGCCTGTTTCTAAGATTATTGAAAATGAAGCACAAAAGCTGATTAAGATGGAAGAAGAAATCGGAAAACGCGTAGTTGGTCAAGCTGATGCAATTTGTGCAGTTGCTAATGCGATTAGACGTTCACGCTCTGGAATTTCTGAAAGTAAAAGACCGATCGGATCATTTATTTTTTTGGGACCAACCGGTGTGGGAAAAACTGAATTAGCCAAGGCATTGGCGGAATTTTTATTCAACGATGAAAAAGCGATGGTGCGTATCGATATGGGAGAATATATGGAAGCATATAGCACTTCAAAAATGATTGGTTCACCACCGGGATATGTTGGCTATGAAGAAGGAGGACAGCTGACGGAAATTGTCAGACGAAAACCTTATTCGGTTATTCTTTTTGATGAAATTGAAAAAGCCAACCAGCAGGTGTTTAATATTTTATTACAAGTGCTTGACGAGGGACATCTCACGGATGCGAAAGGACGAAAAGTTAATTTCAAAAATACAGTCATTATCATGACTTCCAATCTCGGTTCTGAAATTATTCACAAAAAAAATCTTGGTTTTCGTGAAGAAAAAAACGATGTGATTTTAGCGGAAGCGGATATGCGTCAGAAAGTGCTTATAGCGCTCAAGGAAAGTTTTAAGCCTGAATTTTTAAATCGGATGGATGAAATTATCATTTTTCATCCAATCAATCATCAAATGCTTCGGCAAATTGTTGATCTACAGCTTGTTCAACTTGAAAAAAAGTTGCACGAAAAAAAGATTAAATTGAAACTCACTCAGCTGGCGCGGGAGTATTTGGGTAAAAAAGGCTATGACACAGCCTATGGCGCCCGACCGTTGAAACGTCTCATTCAAACTGAGATAATGAACGAATTAGCCAAGATGTTGATTGAAAACAAGCTCAAGGAAGGGGATAGGATAGGGATTGATATGAAAAACGATAAACTTACTTTTGAGATTGCCTAGAAAATTATGTTTTTAAAACTGCGTCCATTTTTTCATAGCCTTTTGTTTCTTTTCGGCCTAGAGTTTGTTGTTTATATTCACAACAATACTAAAATTGTTTTAGTAGCAATAATTTTTTTGTTACTATTTTCACTTTGGGGAGGGAAACTGATTGGAGGAAGATGGAAGTTTTCTGTTTTGCCGATGTTTTTCACTTTTTCATCCGCTTCCTTGCTTTATCTGATAACGCCGGGCTATGAACAGCAAATCTTCATCTTACTCGCAGCTTCTATGTATTATTTGGCTCTCTTTGGTGCGTATCGTTTGGGAAAATACGCGCAAGATCAAACGGCCAAGGGAATGAATATGGCCGCCACATCCGCTACTATTTTTTTTACCTATGCTGGAACCTATGGCCTTTACTTGAATTTTCTCGTGCCACTCTATATTTTAATGTTGGCCTATTTTGTGATTACACTTTTGGTTAGTTATCAATATTTTTCCATCATAAAGAATGATGAGAGAAAAATCGTTTTAGTCTATAGTTTTTTATTGGGACTTTCTATGATGGAAATTTCCTGGGCAATGAATTTTTGGCCTTTCGGATATTTGACCACGGGAGTAATTGCGCTTATACTTTATTATGTGCTTTGGAGTATCGTACAAAGCTATTTTTTGAGCATTTTAAGCCAAAGAAGAACAATAATTAACCTGCTGTTCTTTTCCTTTTTGATTTTAATCGTGCTTCTGACTTCAAAGTGGATTCCGGTCATTTAATCAAAAACGTGTTATTAAAAATAACTTTTCATAACTTATGCAAACAACTAAAAAAGCCTTGTTTTTAATCGCGATAATCCTAATTAGCGGATTTAGCGGGGTAATTGCAAATCGCTATATCTTTCCTCGTCTGGCAATGATGAAATTTTTTGCTAAATATGATTTCATCAAAAAATCAACTGAAGCTGTAACGATAATCAACAAGACCGAGCAAGTCTATATCAAAGAAGATGCCTCGGTTAATAAAATTGTCAGCCAAGTTATAGCTTCTGTCGTAAATGTCACTTCCTATGCAGTGTCGGAAAAAATAGGCACCAAGACGCTTTCCGGCGTAACGATACAGCCGACCACAAAAAATGGCACCGGTCTTGTTGTGACGAGCGATGGTTTGGTAGTTACATATGCCAGTGTGCTTATCGCGGATAATGCGAAATATAAAGTGACGTTTGATAACGGAAATGTTTATGACGCAACGCTCTTGGAAGTTGATTCCTATAGTAATTTGGCCTTTTTGAAAATAGAAGCTAGCAATCTTTCCGTGGCTTCCTTTGCCAATTCGGATGAAGCTAAGCCGGGCGAAAAAATTATCGCTGTAGGGAATGATTCTTTGACGGGAGTTCCTTTTTTCTCCGCGGGTGTTTTGAGCAGTTTCAATCCCTATTATAATTTATCGGAAAAAATTATCGCTTCTTCCGAAAAGTTGGAAGGGATATTTGAAGTTGATTTGGAAGCGCAGACTCATTATATTGGAGGGCCGATCGTTGATTATGCGGGACAGATAATTGGCATTACCGGAATGGTAAATCGAGACAGTAAGGAAAATTTTTTTCAAATTCCGTCCAATAAAGTGAAGTTGGTGATTGATAAAGAAATCAAAAAAGAGCTTGAGACGAATTGTGCGTTGGGCATCTATTATGTTCCGATTGCTAAAACATATGCCTCAATCAATAATCTGCCTAGCGAGTTTGGAGCATTAATCTATTCTCCTTCCGGTCAACAGGGACTGGCGGTTATTGCCAATTCTCCAGCCGCCAATGCCGGGCTCAGAATTAATGACATAATCAGTGCGGTGGCTGAGGACAAAATTGATGCGGGAAAATCATTGCCGGATTTATTATATAAGCATAAAAAAGGCGAAGAAGTCGAGTTAACCGTTCTGCGAAATTCCGAAGAATTAAAAATAAAAGTTCAATTATAATTTTCCAAAAGTATTATGTTGATCAAAAAACAACACCAGGTTAAACTTCTGCTTTCTATTGTTTTGGCTGTTTATTTATTCTTTGGTTTCACGCACCTGACTAAATTTGTTTCATTTGACGAACATTATTGGCTCTATAATTCTGACAATGATCGGATTCATCAATACTGGAATGCGATTTCACGAGGAGACTGGAAGGACACGCGAATTAATGATAAGCCCGGAATTACCCTTGCCTATACTTCCGGTCTAGCGCTTCTTTGGGATCGGAATCCTAAAGAGCAGGTGCTTTTCACCGACAAGACAGTCAAGATTTTTAATCCGCAAAAGACCGAGCAGATTAATTTTCTTTTTCGCTTGCCGATCCTGCTCTTAAGTAGTCTTTTTGCACTTTATTTTTTTTGGATAATTAAAAAAATTACCGAAAATGAATGGTTGGCGCTTTTGGCGGTAGCGCTTACCTACCTCTCTCCGGTGATTATTGGTATCTCGCAAATTGTTAATCCTGATTCGCTGTTTTGGGTTTTTTGTTTTGCGTCAATTCTAACTTACGCAGCGTGGCTTAAAATTTTTGAAAAAAAATATTTTTGGTTGACCTTAATTCTTTTCGGTCTCTCGATGGCCAGTAAATATGTCAGTGTAATTCTTATCCCGTTTTTTTTGTTTATGCTTTTGGCGTTTTATCTGTTTGAATTTTCCGCTTGGGAAAATAAGCGGGAAAACTTAAAAAAATTCGTACTCAAAAATAGCCTGGCTTATTTCGGAATTATTGCCGGCGGTTTTTTAATTTTTGCCCTAATGATGCCGGCGGTTTTTGTTGAACCGAAATATTTCTATGCTGGTACGATTGGCTTTCCCGGTATGGCACCGATTTTTTGGTTTTCTATGCTGATGGTTCTTTTCTTGACCGGAGATGCCCGTTTTAATCAAAATCGGATGCTTTACTATTTATTGGATAAGTTACAAATTATTAAAAAAATCGCACCTAAATTAATTGCGCTCGTTCTTTTGCTTAGTGTTTTTTTTGTATTAATCAATTGGATGCTTCGTCATCGCTTGATTGATCTTTCTGACATCCCGTTCGATATGAAGAGGAAGCCCGAATTTAGCAATCTACCATTTGCCTATAAATTTATCATGGAAACCGTGCCGTTGGTTTTTGCTTCATTGCCACTCATCCTTTTTTCGTTAATATACCTATGGACAAAGAGCCTATTTCAAAAAATCAAATATGAATATTTGACATTTATTTTTTCTGCTTTTATCTTTATTTTTTATTTAGCTGTAATTGAGCAAGGATTGGTTTTGACTATTCGCTATAGCATCATTCTTTATCCTATTTCCGCGTTACTTTCAGCGATCGCCTTGGTAAATTTTTTCGGGGCAAAAAAAGAAGCGGGGGATTCTCGCAAACTTTCGCTTTTATTCTCGATTCTTATTGCGATGATTCTGCTTTTATTTTTCGCATCGTCGTTTGAGCAGGCGAAAATTATCAGCGAAGCGAACTTGCGTATTTTCTATAACTTTCATCGGGGTATTTTTTATCTAATCGTCTTTGTGGTTGTCATTATCAGCACAAAAACGATATATGCGTTGATTTATTGGCGAAGATTTCGTAATCTATCCAATTTCTGGGTTTATTTGATAATTATTATTTCCAGTTGTACTAGCATTTGGCTCATCAAGCCCTATTATTTCAGCTACAGTAATAATTTTTTGCCCAAAAAATATATCATTACCAGTGGCTGGGGCTATGGCGGTTATGAACTGGCACAAGAAATGAATAAATTACCCGATGCCAAAAATACCATCGTTTGGGCGGATTCCTATGGTTTTTGCGAATTTTATGTGGGGAAATGTATTCGCAAAGCCAAAACACGTACAGAAAAATATCCCATTGATTATTTTTACGCTACTCTGCAAAATCAATTACGACCGGATTTTGTTGGACCGAATTATAAAGAGGACGGTAATCCGGTCTTTAATCTTGAAATTGATGGCCGTTACAAAAACTACGTGCGAGTTTTTAGGGCAAAGGTTGTTGATGAAATAACACCAAAAACGCCAAGCGAGGAAGCTGTTGGTGAAGAAATCGAATAATCATTAAGCAAGCATAATGATGGGATTGAAAAATAAAAAAAAGCAAGGTGCCTTTTTGTCGTTATTACTGATTCCCCTGTGTCTTTACTTTGGCTTTGGCTTTCATCATCTAACGAAATTCGAAACAGCTGACGAGCATTATTGGATGTATGATCCGGTGGAAGGCAGGATTCATGACTATTGGAATGCTCTTGGCAGAAAAGATTGGCTCAGCACCCGCATTAATGACAAACCCGGCGTGATGCTGGCGTATGTTAGTGGGATTGGAATTTTATTAGAAAATAATTTGCACAAACGTGCCATTGCACCAGCTAACTATCAAAGCGCATTTTCTTCCTTGGAAACGGAAAAGATTAATTTTGTTTTTCGAATGCCACTGTTAATTTTTAACGGTTTTTTTTCACTGTTCCTTTTTTGGGCGATGAAGAGATTGACAAAGAATACGTGGCTGGCGTTGACAGCAACTTCTTTGATCCTGCTCAATCCGATTATTATTGGCGTTTCACAAATTATCAATCCCGATTCGCTTTTATGGATTTTTTCTTTTTCTTCCATGCTTTCACTCCTAAATTATCTTAAATATCAAAAAAGGTTGGATATCGTTTTTTGTGCTTTGTTTTTTGGGTTTGCATTGCTCAGTAAGTATTCAGCCGTTATTTTTATTCCTTTTTTCTTTGTGGTAATTTTAGTCTACCTCTTTCAGGAGAATGACCCGCTTGTTTTTGCTCAAAAAGCCAATGCGGATATGCTAGCCTATCTCTCAGTTCTATGCGGAGCGTTTATGGTTTTTGCAATTCTGATGCCAGCAGTAATTATCAATCCCGGTTATTTCTATTACGGCACGATCGGTTTTAAGGGAATGGCGCCAATTTTTTGGTTTATTATAGCAAGCAGTTTCTTAATCTATTGTGATGCTTATTTTTTGAAATCCAAATACGTTTTTATTTTGGCGAGGGGGATTGATCGGATTTTTCCTTTTCTGCTGCGAGCTGTTTTTTTTAGTATTTCCGGTCTTTTTTGTTTGGTTATTATCAATTGGTCGATAGGAAATAATTTTTTGGACATCAAAGGGATTAATTTTGACGCAGGGCATGATTATCCTTTTCGCCGTCAGGATTTTTTGGATAAAGTATTTCTTGAAATATATCCCTTAATTTTCTCTCTCACCCCATTATCTTTACTATCCTTGGTCGCTCTGTGGACTAAGGGCGCATTTAAAAAGTTAAAATATCCATTGATTGTTTTTTCCCTAACTTCTTTTCTGCTTATTTTCTACGCGGCTGTTTTAAAGCAAGATCTTTTGGTTAATATTCGCTATAGCGTGATGCTTTATCCGCTCTTGATGTTTTTGGTTGCTCTTGCTATCGACGAATTTTTCGGCAATATGCGGTCTATCCATAAGCTTGTGATTTTTTTTGTGATTATTATCACAAGCAGTGTGAATCTTTGGTTGATTAAACCTTATTATTTTAATTATACCAACAATCTTTTGCCAAAGGATAGAATTATCACCGGCGCTTGGGGCTATGGTGGCTATGAAGCGGCGCAAATTCTTAATGCCTTGCCTGATTCTAAAAATTTGAAAGTCTGGTCGGATTATTGGGGTGTTTGTTATTTTTTCGACGGAACTTGCGTTCAGGCTTCTGGGTATAATAGTTATATGGGCAAGTCGGAAGAAAATACAATTGATTATTATGTAATGACGCGCCGAGGACAAATTACCAATAATAAAATTTGGAATATTCTTAGGGAGGATTTGTCAGAAAAGCCAATTTGGAGACTAAATATTGACGACAGAGAAAAGAATTTTATTGCTATTTATAAAGCTGAAAAAGGCGAAGCGGAGAATAAAATTGAAAAGCCGGCTAATTCATCTCCGGTTGGTCATAATAAATAGCCCGTGCAAGTATTCACGGAAGGGTGTGATAATAAGGGTTTACACGGAAACACTCGGAAAACAAGAAAAACAAAAGCTTAATTGAGGATTTTATAAATTTCTTTTTTTTCACCCGATTGATCTAGGACTTCAAGGGTGATTTTTTCTCCTTTCGGCGTATCTACGCTAAGGAGGGTAATAGTATTTTTTTGTCCGGCGAAAATCAAGACATCGCCCTCTTGAAGGACGATATTGGCATTTCCCAACAATTCTTTCCAGTGCAATTTATGAGCCACGCCTTTGTTTTCAAGCGTAAAGGTTAAATCTTGAGATGTGGGATTTTCAAAATAAAGTGCCCAACGACTATCACCATTGGTCAGATCGGCCATCTTCCATGCCCTAAAAGAAAGAAAGATACAAGCAGATAAGAGAAAGACCACCACGGAAAGGATAATTTTTTTTTCATTGCACATAGTATTTTTTGCGGTAATAAATATTAACTTCGTCATTCGAAAAAACTTGCCAGAAATTTTCCAAACGGCGAAATTGCGCACTATCCGTTTTTTTGTTAACTATGGCAAAATCAACGCCAAGATCGGAAAAACATTGCCGACTCAATTCTCCACCCGGATTGGAAATCATATCGCGAGAACAAAACTCATTTTTATCAACACCGTTTTCATAGCGATCAAGATTAGCGCGGTAAAGCGGGAAGTCATATCCGCGCATAAAGAACAATTTTATCCAAGAATCAGCGAAGAGATAAATATGGTCAGAAATTAAAATATCTTTCTTGTCTATTTTTGAGGCAAGGTATCGACTAGCTTGGAATGTTTGCTCAGCCTTTTCTCCGGAACCATTGCTCTTTAGATAATTGGCATCACCAGCGAAGCCACTCATAAAAATAAAGACGAAAACGGATGAATAGGCAATAAGGATTAGCTTTTGGCTGAAAGTTGATAGCTGGGTTTTTTGTTTGGCTACTTGTCTAAAAATCGAAATAAAAGCAAAGGCGCCAAGAAGTGCAAATGGGTAGGCTCCATAATTAGCGACACGACTAGAAGGAATATCGAGTTTGACCAAATTTGGCGCAAGTGAAATTAGTGTTATGACGATTACCCAGCTAATTAAAAGCAAAGACGAGTATTTGGAAATATTTTTTCGATAGAAAAACAAAAGCAGGAGAGTGCCGAGAAAGCCCAGTGCGACCCTAGCTTCTCCAGTAATGTCGCGAAATTGCAAAAGCGATAGCCCAGTATGATCGATTTTTTTGATCGTGCCAACAACAGTTTTCACGGCACTGTTTTCAAGATATGTTGGCGTGTAAACTATAAAAATAAAAAGGAGCGCGAAAAGAAAAAAGGAAATCAGAAGCGGGGAGCGAAAGACCCTTCTTTCAATTAGAATGATATTTCGAGTTTCCCTAAAATTAAACAGGAGGGAAAATGCGATAAACCCAATAAAAGTCAAGAGAAAAATTAGCGCAGTGAGATGATGAGTATAAAAAAGTCCCATAGAAAAAAATAGAGCGAAAAACAAAAAAGTTATCTCTTTTTCTTTCAAAAAGCGGAGATAAAAATAAAAAGTAAGCGGAACGAGAAGATTTCCGATGATATTGCCAATGACGCCTCCGCCAACGAATTTGGCTTGAGGTGGATCGATGGCGAATAGGACTCCAGTAAAAAGCAAAGCAAAAATCGCAATATTTTTATTGTGCGCATTATCTTCAAAAAGACGAAGTGCTAGAATAAATAAGGCCAAAAGAGTGGCGATATTTATTAGCAGTAAAATAAGAATGGGAAATGCGGAAACAAAATTGGCACCGGAAATGAGACCAATAGCGGAAAAAATCAGATGCTCTCCGATGATGAAATCACTGATTGGATGTGAGGCATCAATCTGAAAAATTTTATTTTTTTCCACAATATCGCTTTGGATATAATTTTGAATCTTTCCTGATTCGGCAAAAAGCTTAGCCCAATATATATGATGTCCGAGATCAGTGCTGGATGGTGGAATGGTATTTTGCAAATAGGCGGTGCGAAGAAAAACGGAAAGAAAAAGAATTAAACTGATAAGCAGGAATTGTTTTAGGGAAAAATCAAACGAAACACTCCGAGTTTCCTTGGGTATTTTTGCGAATCTCTTTTGATAAATTAAAAAACATAAAATATTGAAAATAAGTAAAACAAGGAATAAGGAAGTCCGCGTAAAAAACAGTCCGACTCGAGACATCGCGAGCATTAAAAAATCAGTGACAATAATACTCAATCCGGTAGCAAGGATAAATCTTTCCAGCGCGTTTAATTTTTCATTGCCAAAAAAAGCCAAAAGCATAAAATAGCCCGGCGCAAACAGTACCAAAATAATGGCAAAATAAAATAAAATCTGCGATTGGATGAATTCTAGCATAAAGTTTTTTCAATTTCTTCAAGATATTTTTTTGAAACTCCTTCCCAAGAAAAATGTTCCTCAACAAATTTTCCAGCTTGTTTTCCGAAACTAGCTAAATAGATCTTGTCTTTGCCCAATAATTCATTAACTTTATCAATCCACGCAACAACATTTTCCGGCTCTACGAGAAAACCATTTTGGCCATCCTTAACCGCGTCAGCCAGCCCTTGTAAATTTGAAGCTAGGACGACACGTTCACAAGCCGCCGCTTCTGCAACATTAATGCCAAATCCTTCTGAAGATCCAGGATAATTAATATTAGGAGAAACCACCAAATCCGCTGTGTTCAAAAGCACTTCGAGATCTTTTTGCGGGAGAGTGGGGAGTAGTTTTACACGATTTTCCAAGTGATTTTCTCGAATGACGTTTTCACAATCGGCGAAATTATCCTGGTCGCCGGCCGTATTTTTGCTTACGCGGTAACCAGTGGCAATCATTACAATGTTTTCTGGGAGTTTTGGTATGATATTTTTAATAAACCAATCCGTGCCTTTATGTGGAACAAATCTGGCTAAGCGCAAAATTACTTTCTTGTTAGAAGTATCAGATCCAAATAGCGCTGAGAGTTCTTCTCGTGTATGCGCTTTTCGCAATTGAGCTATGGGCACTCCGTTGGGAATAAAAACGCAGTTTTTTCTGAGTATGCCGGATTTTTCCTCTGCTACATCAATAGTAAAATTTCCTACCATAAAGAGTTTATCAAGCTTTTTGAGCGAGGGAATATTTATGGTTTTGTAAATTGTCGGTAGGATTCCCTTTTTGTAAGCAAATGTAATATCCAAACCGTGGACAATTGAAAAAAACTTTTTCCGCGGATGAAAAAATTTCAAAAATGCCGCAATTGGAGCAAGCACTCCATTGCCGACCAAACAAGCATCGTAGCTAAACATCAAAAAAAATGCTCGGATAGTGGTGAGCGGAACAAAAACAGGGAGCCAGATTTTTCCCTTACCATTAGCGATAATTTTAGTCTGAGTAATCTTACTGAGCCCTTGGGCAAGATTATAGTTCTGACTTTCCACGCCACCAAGAGTTGGGGGATAGGAATGGGAGATAAAAAGAATGCGTGGTTTTTTCGCAGTTTGCATAGTTTATGGATAGTAATACCGAGTTAAGTTGATTAATGCTACTTTACAAGAGGGACTAAGTCCCCAATTGGGGACTTAGTCCCTCTTGAATCGTAAGTTGGAATAGTTTAAGTTGTTAATTTAGTATAAGAGAAACTATTTTTTAAGTCGGTCTTTTTTCAAAAGATACATCTGTTCTTCGGTTAGGTTGCGGTTGGTTTTGATCATATCAGCAATGAGCGCGAAAATGAGCAATTGCGAGCCAACAAACATCAAGATTACAGAGAGGAAAAGATAATTGCGATAAGTTGTGATTTCCAGAGTTTGAAAGTAGTGATAAAGAAAAAGCAGGAAAACCAAAAGTGAAGCCGTGACCGTGACCAATCCGGGAACACCAAAAAATTTCATCGGCCTAACATCTCGCACAGCTTTTATGATTATCTTTGCTGAATTGGAAACGAACTTCCAGACTGATTTTACGATCCGACTTTCACGGTCAGCGAAATATTGAACTTTGACGGGGACCCATTTTAATTTTAAATTTTTTCCAATGGCATCAATAATGGTTTCCTGAGTATAGGTGAAGCTAACATTGGTGATATTTAAGCGCAATAATGTCTCACGATTATGCGCACGGAATCCACAGGTCAAATCATCGATAGGATAGGCCATAAAGAAACCAACCATTTTTGCTGCAAAACGATTAAGATGATATTTTATTTTTGGCATATTCTCGGCTTCGTGCTTACCGAAGCGATTAGCAATCATCATATCGCATTCACCAGCCAAGACTGGTGAGAGTAGTTTGGGGATATCATTGGGATCAAATTGTCCATCCGCATCAATATTAACCATAAAATCAGCACTATTTTCTAGTGAATTTTCAACTGCCCGCTTAAATGCATAGGCTAATCGACGATTAGGTTTATAGGAAACAATCAAGTCCACTCCGGCTTTTTTTGCTTCTTCAACCGTTTTGTCTGTCGATCCGTCATCTACGAGCTGGATTAATTTTTGAGTAATCTTAGCTCCTTCCCCATTGATATAAAAGTCAGCCGAAAAGCTTTTTCTGATGCGATTGATCGTCTCCCCAATTTTTTCTTCTTCATTATAAGCATCAATATTAACAATTAATTTCATGGTGTTATCGCTTTTTATTAATAATTAATTTCGGATCAGCACAATTGAAATCACATTTAGCCCCATCGACGCCGCTATGAATGAGTTTGCCTTTGCATTCATCCAGTCTTTTTTGACACTCGATTTTGCTGGCATTAAAATAGTCCTTATTCACTTCATATCCGAAGTAATTAAGAACGAAATAGGCAACAACGGCAACACCGCAAATCCAAATAATGAGCTTTAGGAGTGAAAACATAGTTTATTATTAGGCCAATTAAGCTAGTTTTAGTATAGTTCAAATTTGATTTTTCGTAAAGCGTCGCTCATTAACCAGAGCTCAGCTCTAGTTTTACAATAATCTTAAAATAGTATGCTATAATAAATCTATACATTCGCCTAAATTCCTAATTTGTAGTGTCATGAAAATTGGAATCAATGCTTCCTTTTGTCGCAAGCCCTACTCGGGCATTGGACAAGTGACAACTAGCTTTCTCAAAAAGCTGATTGCCGAGGAAGTGAAAAATACAAAACGCAAAAATAAACTAGACTTTATTTTATACCTAGAAGAGGATCTGCCAAAAGATTTTGTTTTGCCTGAAAATTTCCAAAAGAAAATTCTTCTGCCAATATACAAGCGAGATGATTTGATTCGCAAAATCTGGTGGGAAAAGTATCTTTTGCCACGGCGTGCTAAAAAAGACGGTTGCGATGTCTTTTTCAGTCTCTACCAGTGTTCAACGATCATGCCTAGCGGCGTGAAACATTCGATGCTTGTGCATGACATCATCCCTAGTCTTTTTCCAGCGTACCTCGATAATGCGCGAAAAAAACACTATCAAAAACTGACTGAAAAAGCGATTTGCCGAGCGGACAAAATTCTCACCGTTTCCAAAAGAACAGAGAAAGATTTGATTCAACATTTGCAAATTCCCGCCGATAGGATTTCTACTAGCTACATTAGTGTTGACGAAATCTATAGCAAGCTAGCCTCTGCTGAAATGAGCAGGAAAGTTTTGAAGAAATACAAATTAAATCCTGGCTACATATTTGCTGGTGGGGGAATGGAGCTTCGCAAAAATATTGACGGAGTAATCCATGCCTATAAGTTGCTCCTAGAAAAAAACAAAAATCTGCATTTTATTGAAGCGATGCCAAAATTGGTGATTTATGGAAAACCCTTACCCAGTCTATCGCTTGCGATTGACGCAGAAAAATTAGTGCGAGAGCTAAATCTGACCAAGCAAGTCAAATGCTTAGGCGCAGTACCACAAGGACATTTGCCAGCGCTTTTCAAAAATGCCATGCTTTTTGTCTATCCATCGCACTATGAAGGCTTTGGGATGCCCGTTCTTGAAGCAATGAGCCAAGGAACGCCAACAATCACCGCCAAAAACTCTTCCTTGCCAGAAGTGGGGCTAGATAGTATACTTTACTGTCACGCCGATGATACAAAAGAAATTTCTCAGGTAATGAAAAAAGTATTAACCAACAAGCATTTGCGCGATACAATGTCACAAAGAGGCCGAGAACGCGCCAAGCTTTTTTCTTGGGATAAATTTGTGAAGAGGTTTTATGGTGCAATATCAGAACCACCGATTAGCACGTGATTTTCCTGATTGCACTGAATTTTAAAAAACCCCATGTCATCCTGAGCGAAACGTAGTGGAGTCGAAGGATCTGTTTTCTGTCATCGTAAGTCTTGCTACTTATCGTAAAGCTTAAAATAACTAAGAGTAGATCCTTCGACTTCGTCCGAGTACGGACTACGCTCAGGATGACAATATTTTTTTTATGTTGCTATACATCAAACAACTAGCTGAAAAACTAAATAACACAAAAACGTATTTAGTTTTGACTAATGTTTTTTTAGTCTTTTTTTTAATTTTATTCAACAACCTTGGCGTGCTTCCGATGCGCACGGGGGATTTTGTTTTTTTTGCTATTTTAGTTTTGGCTTTTGCGCTTTACCGCCCCGGTTGGGCTTTTCTGTTTTTTGTGGGAATGATTGCTCTGGAAAATATCAATCTAGCGCTAGAACAGTTGGGGATTATGATTCGACCCTATCAATTCATCGGCGGATTATTATTTTTGGCAATCGCAGTCAGGTATTTTTCGCAAAAACTATATTTCAAATTGGTAAAGTTGAATTTGCTAGATTATCTAGTCTTCCTCATCCCACTGGCCAGTCTTTTGCATATTTTTGTTTCTCCTAACCCTGGCGCGGGACTAAAGTTTGCGGTGATTATTTTTTCTTTTGTACTGCTTTATCTTTTAACTAAGAATTATCTGCAAAATACCGCTGACCTGAAAAAGAGCCTGCCATTTTTCCTGGGCTCATCGCTAGTCGTAATGTTATATGGCTTCTGGCAAAATATCCGCTTTTCCGATGGACTCGACTCTTTTTCTGTGATGCCCGGCAGGCCGAACGGAACACTTAGTGAGCCGGATTGGCTGGGATTTTATCTGGTCTTAGTTATTGCCTGTGTTTATGCACTGATTTATTTTTTCATTCAAAAATCTGACGAGGAGGGTAAGCTAAGTAAGCGTGTAAATTTTTTGATTATTGATGTTTTTTTAATTTTAGCTTTCGCGCTTCTCCTTATTTCTGTTTCTCGCAGTGCCTGGCTTGGAACAGCGGCTATGACAATTGTATTTTTAGTGACTATTTTCACTAATCTAAAATTTAATTTCCACGTTTGGCAATGGAAATTAACAATCAAAATTAAATTGGGGATAATCGGGTTTTTTCTGCTTAGTCTTGGGGTGGTTTATTTTTTTCACCTGACTTCATTTCAATTGTTTAATCGCGCAGTGAGCACGGGAGGTGCGCAAAAAATTACGATAGCTTGCCTGCCTGCCGGCGAGGCAGGTGATCCCGATTGTGATGTACAGACGTGTCCGCCGGCTGGCGGACTCGTCTCTACGGGCATGATTATTAATGATGTTTCTGAGTTGGCACAATACGGTTGTCGTCATATTAACCTTGAAGAAATCGAAACAGAAAAAAATCAAGGTCACTTCGTGACAGAAATTAATCGTCCTGATCCAAATGTAAACGTTCGTGCGGAAGTTTATCAAAAAAGCTGGTCGCAAATTAAAGCGCACCCAATCCTCGGCATTGGCTGGGCAAATATCCCGCAAGTGCTCGGAAAAGACCCACGCGGAGCCAATCTCAATTCCAGCAATATTTTCCTGGAAACCTATCTTGGTAGTGGCCTTATTGGATTTTTGAGCCTAGTCATCCTTCTCGGTGTCACTTTTGTCCGAGCAATTGCCACGTTTTTTAGAGAAACTGACCTGGAACAAAAAACTTTCGCCCTATTCATTTTGACTTCCTGGACAGGCCTCGTAGTTTTTAATCTATTTAACGCCGGAATAATGCTGGGATTTTTTTGGGTTTGGCTTGGGGTCGCAAGTTCGTTAAAATCAAAAAATGTAAAATAAACTTATTATGCCAGAACAATTCATCAATTGGGCAAAAAAACAATTAGGCGATACTATTATTGTAAGCAAGGAATTGCATGGTGATCAAAGTAATGTTTTTAGAATCCAAACTTCAGAGATAAATTATTTTCTAAAAGTTAGTAAAAATTTAGAGAAAGAGCGCGATCGACTTGGGTGGCTGAAAGGAAAATTACCAATCCCTGAAGTTATTGGCTTTAAGAAGATTGACGGAAAAGAAGCTTTACTCTTGTCGGCAATTGAAGGTGATAATCTTGCCGTGTTGAGTAAAAAATGGCCAGCGGAAAAAGTAGTTGACAGCTTAGCAGAAGCGCTAAAGAGATTTCATTCTGTTGATATGAAGAATTGTCCTTTTGGAATTTTTGACGAAAATAAAGTATTGGTTCATGGTGATGCATGTTTGCCAAATTTTATTTTTCAAAATGATAATTTTTCAGGCTACATTGACCTAGGTGACATGGAAATTGGTGACCCGGAAATTGATCTTGCTGCTGCAATCTGGAGTCTTCAGTATAATCTTGGTGCTGGACATGGATTGCGATTTTTGGAAAAATATGGAGTTAAAAATGCCACAGAAGAGCTGGTTGAAAAACTAAGGTTGCAATATGAAGATATGCAACAAAAATGGGGGCTTGTGGATTAGCTGAGCGGATTTGAGCGGACAGTCCGCAGGAGTAACTAGGATTGCAGTAAAAGTTTATATTCAATCGGTGCTGTAGTTATGCTAGTAGCGGACTGTCCGCTTTCGCAAAGATGGCATAAAATGTGCTATAATAATAAACCAAACGCCCTTACTTGAGTCTGCTTAGGATTCCTGTGCGTATTACACACAATTATGCAAATAGGCATCGATATTCGATTGATTGGAAAAAAGCAAACCGGCAGTGAGGCGGTATTTTTCAATTTGGTAAAAAATTTAGCGTTGATTGATAGTGAAAATAATTATCAGCTTTTTACGGATATCACCGACCAAGAAACGTTAGTGAAAATAAAAAGTGACTTAGGTATTGAAAATAAAACTAATTTCGAAATAATTTCACTTGAGACTAAAAATAAATTCAGTTGGAATTTTTGGACTTTGCCGAAATACCTTCGCGCGCATCCGATTGATCTCTATCTGACGCAATATATCACGCCTTTTTTTGTGCCGAAAAAAATCAAAATTCTCACCATCATCCACGATGTTTCTTTTCGTGTTTTCCCGCAACTGATTAAATTTAGCGATCTGTTTTTTTTGCGCACACTCATTCCACTGGCAATGAAAAGAGCGGATAAAATAATTGCCGTCTCAGAGTTTACGCAAAACGAAATTATCAAATACTATAAAGTGAACCCCAATAAAGTTGATTATATCTATAACGCTGTGGCGGATGATTTTTTAAGACAAACTTTTTTGCAAAATGAGCTAGACGCTATTGAGGAAAAATATAATTTGCCAAAAAAATTCATTCTCTATCTCGGAACACTACAACCGAGAAAAAATGTTCCGGTTTTGATTGAGGCGTATGCTAAGATTAAAAGTCAATTACCAGGCGTGAAGTTGGTTTTAGCTGGTGGTAAGGGTCATAATTATGATCCAGGAATTGATGCAATGATTCAAGCTTGCAAATTAAGCACGGACGAAGTAATTTTTCCGGGCTTTATCTCAGAAGAAGACAAAAAAGCGGTTATGCTTTTGGCTGACTTATTTTGCTTCCCCTCGCTTTATGAAGGCTTTGGCATTCCAATTCTAGAAGCATTTTCTGCGAATCTTCCTGTGATTGTTTCGCATATTCCATCGCACCAAGAAGTAGTAGGGGATGCAGCGCTATTTTTTGATCCAAAAAATGTCGATGATCTAGCGGAAAAATTACTCAAACTTACAACAGATGAAAATTTAAAAAAACAACTCTTAACAAGAGAGTGGGTACGTCTGGCGCTATTTTCTTGGAAAAAAACGGCTAAAAAAATGGTAAAAATTTTTGAAAGAATGGAAGAATAGGATTGAGCGTAATTTTTGCATTGACAAATTTGAGAAAAAATGTAAAATATAGAGGTTACGGCAATTTTTTTGTTTTGGCTCAAATGAGCCAAATAAAGGAAAATTTGCGGAAAATTAATTAGCTTAAGAATAAATTATGGCTCGCTATTTTTGGCGAGAAATGCTTAAAATTACATGTTTAATTCAAAGTTACAGCAGAATGCTTCATTGATAAAGAAGCGATTTTATCAAAAAAAGGGTTTTAAGATTGCTACGGGAGTTCTATTGGTTTTTGTGATAATTGGAGGAGTTTTTGTCTGGAAAGCGGATACAGTTATTAATAAGATTTCTACTGGAGGACTTTTAACTTCCATTGTTCACTCCGTGCCAGGAGTAAAAGATACTCTAAAAGGAGAAAATGAAGGCCGAATCAATGTCGCCATCTTAGGTATGCGTGGTTCAGACTTGCCAGGCGGAGGAACATTGGCTGATTCAATAATTGTAGTGAGTGTTTTGCCTAAAGAAAATAAAATTTCCATGATCTCTGTCCCGCGTGATCTCTATGTAACTGTTCCGGGAACAAATGATAAACAGAAGATTAACGCCGTGCATGCTTATGGCGAAGAAGATGGCAAAAAGAAGGGATTGGAAAATATGAAAATTGTCCTAGGAGAAGTGCTTGGCATACCAATTCATTATGCCGCAAGTATTAATTTTAGCGGATTTAAACAGTTAGTTGATGCGATTGGAGGTGTGGATATTGTGCTAGAAAAACCTTTTGATGAAGCGATGCAATTCAATGAAGAGCATGTTTGTGATTCATTTTTCACAATTCGCACTGGTAATTGGGAGAATAAAATAGTAAAGAGTCATATGACTAATGCTGCCGGCGTATCAGTAGTAGTAAAAAGGAAAATTCCAAAATATCCTCTTTGCACTGCGCCGAAAGATGTTTTGGAGTGTAGTGGAGAATTTAAGTTACCGGCCGGAAAGCAAACGCTCAACGGAGAGCAAGCGCTTTGCTATGTCCGTTCACGAAAAACTTCTAGTGACTTTGAAAGAGCCAAGCGGCAACAGCAAGTCATTCAGCTTGTGAAAAACAAGATGCTTAGCGTAGGAACACTAACCGACTTTAATAAGCTCAATGGAATTCTCAATAGTCTTGGCGATAACGTCAGAACTGATATGCAACTCTGGGAAATGCAAGAATTCTATAGCCTCTATAAAACAATCCCTGAGGCGCAAATTTATCAACGAGTTTTGGAAAATTCAGACGAAGGTTTTCTCTATAATCCAGAACAAGGAGTTGCCGGTTATATTTTACTTCCAATCGGTGATAATTATGACAAGATTCATGAAATGGCAAAAAACATTTTTACCATCGCTCCGCAATCTGACATTAAGCCAAAATAAATCATGCGCTTTATGGAACTTTCTATTATTGTTACCAGCTATAAAAATCCCGAACTTTTGAAGCTCTGCCTTACTTCTATCAAAAAAAATTATACCAGTGGGGATTATGAATTAATTGTTTCCGATAGTGCGACAGAAGAGGCGACAGAAACAATGATGCGTGAAGATTTTCCAGAAAGTATTTTTGTTCCAGCAAAGGAAAATATCGGTTTTGGCGGAACTGTCCGGAACGGTTATGCAAAAAGTACCGGGCAGTTTATTTTAATTCTCAATGGTGATGTTTTGATCAAAAGAAATTCCATCGAAATACTCCTCGATTACATCAAAAATAATCCTGACGTAGGAATAGTTGGCCCGCAACTTCTGGGATTCAATGAAAAATTTCAACCCTCCTCCTTTCGCTTCTATACGCCATTGACCATTATTTATAGAAGAACATTTTTGGGTAAAATGGCTTTCGCTAAAAAACATCTGGCGCATTTTTTAATGCAAGATTTTGATCATGAAAGCATTAAGAATGTTGATTGGCTGATGGGGTCGGCTCTAATGACAAGCAGAAAAGCCATTGAACAAGTGGGTCTGATGGACCCGCAGTTTAGGATGTATTTTGAAGATACTGATTGGTGTCGGCGATTTTGGGAAAATAATTATCGTGTTGTGTATAATCCTAATGCGAAAATTTATCACTATCATGGAAAAGGTTCGGCGGGAAAAAATATTCTAAAAACACTTACTTCTAATCGTTTGGCCTGGCTTCATATTGCCAGTGCGATAAGATATTTTAAGAAATATACGGGAAAGCCATTACCAAAAAAAAATAATTAACTGAAGAATATATGCCAGAAAAAGAAATTGAAATTACAGAAAAAAAAGACTCTATTTGTGCATATCCAGAACAAGAATTGGCGCAAAACAGAAAGGTATTTAAAAAAAGCTTGACACTTTTCTTTATTATCGCCCTTATTTTTGGTAGCTACGCTATCGGCTTCAGCCGAGGGAAGAATGCGGATATGGGAATTACTAAAAATACCGTGCTCGAACAAGCTTTTTTAGAAAATAAGACTTCTACTAGCGGAGTGGATTTTTCGCTTTTTTGGAAAGTTTGGGATACGGTTAAAGAAAAGCATATCAACCGCAATGAGTTGGATGCACAAAAAATGGTTTATGGTGCGATTACCGGTATGCTCAAAGCAACAGGTGACCCCTATACCTCCTTTTTTGATCCAGAGGCAAATAAAGCTTTCTCTCAGGATTTAGGGGGAAGTTTTGAGGGAATTGGCGCAGAATTAGGCACAAAAGATAATCTGCTAACAGTTATTGCGCCACTCGATGGCTCACCGGCACAAAGAGCAGGTCTGCGGGCAGGAGACAAAATTTTAAAAATTGGAGATAAAATTATTGCCGATATGACAATCGACGAAGCAGTCTCTCTTATTAGAGGGAAAAAGGGCACGGAAGTAAAGTTAACTATCTTGCCTAATAGTCAAAAAGAGACTAAGGAAATTTCCATTATTCGCGACACAATTGAGGTAAAAAGTGTCAAACTGGATTTTAAAGATACTGATATCGCGCACATTGAAATCACTAAGTTTGGAGAAAATACCGATCGAGAATTTGATGTTGCCCTTAAGACAATTTTAGCTAGAAATACCAAGGGTATAATTCTCGATCTGCGTAATAATCCCGGTGGACTTTTGGATCGAGCAGTCACAATTGCGAGCAGGATGATTCCTCGAGGAAAAGTTGTAGTTTCAGAAGAAGATGCTACTGGAAGAAAAGAAAATTTTTCAACTGAAGGCGGAGACACTCTTAGCAATATTCCGCTGGTAGTGCTTATTAATGAAGGTAGCGCCAGTGCTTCGGAAATTCTCGCTGGAGCGCTAAAAGATGATCAAAACATAACCCTTATCGGAGAAAAGTCTTTTGGCAAAGGCACAGTTCAAGAGTTAATTTCTTTGCCCCAAGGTTCAAGTGTGAAAGTCACTATCGCCAAATGGCTCACGCCCAATGGTGATTATATTATGGAGAAAGGCATAAATCCTGACGTGGAGGTTAAAATGACTGCTGATGATTATAAAAATGAAAAGGATCCGCAATTAGATAAGGCACTGGAAGTGCTCAAAGAAAAGATGAAATAATTACACAATTTAAGCAGTTAAGGGACTAAGTCCCGAAGCTTCGGGACTTAGTCCCTGTCGTGGAAATAGCCTATTCCCAAAATCATTTTAATTCGCTATACTAAAACTATGCAAATAATCCTTCTTCAAGATGTCAAAAATTTAGGCAAAAAAGGTGAACTGAAAAATGTTTCCGATGGTTATGCGCGCAATTTTTTGTTTGCTAAAAAACTTGCCGAAGTTGCGACAAAAGAAGCAATTGTCCGCGTTGAATCGTTGCAAAAAAAAGAGAAAATAGCAGAACTGGAAAATTTAGAGAAAACTAAAAAACTGTCCGCAGAGTTGAAAGGCAAGTTGATTGAAATTAAAGCCAAAGGAAAAGAAAAAGGAAAATTATTTGGATCAATTTCCGCTAAAGATGTTGCAAAAAAACTCAGTGAAGCAGGATTTGATATTTCGGAAAAAGCAATAATTATGCCGGCACATATCAAAGAAATTGGGGAATATGAAATCAAGATTAGTCTAGCTCAGGAGGTTGAGACGAAAATTAAACTCAAAGTTTCTAAAGAAGCATAGCTTCAATTCGTCCCATTTTTAAAACATATTAAGTCGCGGGGGAAGCGACTTTTTGTCTGTAGAAATTTCACGTCGCAGGAGCGGGTTTGTAACCCGGTCCGTAAAGTTTACAAGCTTTCCATATTATAAATTAATTTTAAAATATGCGGACCAGGTTACAAACCTGCTCCTGTAAAGGTAAAAAATATGAAACAAAACCGCAAGTTCATATTCATCGTCGGGGGAGTGATGAGTGGAGTGGGGAAGGGAATATCGACTTCGTCGATTGGAATCATCCTGAAAGCGCGAGGACTGAGTGTCACGGCCATCAAGATCGATCCCTATATCAACGTCGATGCTGGTGCGATGAATCCCACAGAACACGGTGAAGTTTTTGTCTTGAACGATGGCTATGAAACTGATCAGGATATGGGAAACTATGAACGCTTTCTCAATATCACACTCCCCAGTGATAACTATATGACCACGGGCAGCGTCTATGAATCGGTCATCCACCGCGAACGCAACTTGGGCTATAACGGCAAATGCGTAGAAGTGGTACCGCATATCCCTCTGGAAGTGATCGATCGGATTGAAAAGGCTTCCGCGAAAGCCAAATCAGATGTCACGCTGATTGAAATTGGCGGAACAATTGGCGAATACCAAAACATCCTTTTCCTCGAAGCCGCCAGAATGATGAAGATTAAATATCCGGAAGACGTGATGTTTGTGATGGTAAGCTATCTGCCAATTCCTTCCAAGGTTGGAGAAATGAAAACCAAGCCGACTCAATATGCTGTGCGCACTTTGAATGGTGCTGGCATTCAACCAGATGTGATTATCGCTCGCAGTGAAACTTTCCTTGACCAAAAACGTAAAGAAAAATTGGGCATGTTTTGCAACATTTCCGAACGCTATGTCATCTCTGCTCCGGACGCTGACAACATCTATGAAATTCCGGTCAACTTTGAGCGGGATGATTTGAGTCGATTGATTTTGAAAAAATTAAACTTGCCAGAAAACAAAAAATCCAATATGAAAGAATGGTATGATTTTGTGGAAGGCATCAAGTCAGCTAAGGAGAAAATCAAGATCGGCGTAGTGGGAAAATATTTCGGTACCGGTGATTTCGTTTTGTCTGACGCCTATATCAGCGTGATTGAAGCGATCAAGCACGCCGCTTTCAAGAACAAACTAAAACCGGAAATTGCTTGGATTAATAGTGAAGTCTTTGAAAAAGAACCAGACAAACTCGAAGATTTGAAAAACTATGACGGCATCATCATTCCTGGCGGTTTCGGTTCACGCGGAATTGAAGGTAAGATTTCCGCCATTCAATTTTTGCGCGAAAATAAAATTCCCTTTTTGGGACTTTGCTATGGTATGCAACTAGCGGTTATTGAATATGCCAGAAATGTGCTTGGTCTCAAAGACGCTCACACAACAGAGATTGAGCGCAAAACTAAAAATCCAGTGATTGATATTATGCCAGAGCAAAAAAAGAATCTCGAAGATCATAACTTTGGCGCCACAATGCGTCTTGGCGCGTATCCGGCCATTATCAAAAAGGGCACAGTTGCTTACGGCGCATACAAAAAACCCAAAATTTCCGAACGTCACAGGCATCGCTGGGAAGTTAACCCAGACTATATCAAAAGATTGGAAAAAGCCGGCCTGGTCTTTTCCGGCACTTCACCAGACGACAAACTAATGGAAATCACCGAACTGCCTGAGTCCGTTCATCCATTCTTCGTCGGCGCCCAATTCCATCCTGAGCTAACCTCGAAACCACTTACTTCTCATCCGTTGTTTTTTGAGTTTGTGAAGGCGAGTTGGAAGAATAAGAAAAAATAGATCTGCTGATTTTGCAAAAAAACGCTTCATATGCTATGCTGTGAGTATGAGTTGCAACTGTAAATCGGTTATCAAAAATAATCTAATAATTAATAATAAAACTATGGGATTTGAAACACCAAAAATGCTTACTCCTGAGGAGATGGCAAAAATTGAAAAAGAGCGCACTATTAATGATGCTAAGATGCTTTCGGAAGGTGCAGATTATGTTTACGACAATAAAGGAAATAAAAGACTTGAAGCTACTGAACTTCAATTTAGACAATCAGCTCATGAGATGAATGAAAGTATGAAATTAAGTGAAGCAGATAAAATTTTTGAAAAATCAAGCAAAGATGAGCAAGCCATTATTACAGCTTTAGGTGAGCATGCTTATCTTTCTAGTATGCTTAATCACATTGAATCAGTTGCTTTAAACATTAAGGGTGAAGATGTGAATGGTTATAAATTAGAGTACATTTATAAAAACATGAAAGAACCCCTCATGAACATGCTTAAAACAATCCTTCAATTAGCAAAAAATCAGAATATTGAAGTTGACCCAAAAGTTGCGGGAACACTTGTTAAAAATGATGTTATGGAATTAATGGAAATTATGCATGGATTCGAAGAAAAATCAGATAGACAATAAACCCTTTTCGATTAAGTTCTCCCGACCTGAACCATCCAGTTCTAATCAGCTAAGCTAAAAACTGAAAACCTAAGCTGTGCAAGAAATAAATGGTTCCCTCCACAGGCGGGCAGGCAAGTCAGAGACTTGAACCGACAGCAAAGTAAAAATTGCACATAAAAAAATCCCGATTAACTCGGGATTTTTACTTATCTTGAAGTTGTCTGAACCACATGGTTTTCACGTGATTATAATGATTTCACTGATTTGAAAATCTAATCATGTGCAATCAGGAGAATCAGTGTTAATCAGTGGTTCTGATTTTTTTAGGAACAATCTTATCTGCCACAGAAACGTATCTTCTTTGCACGAGCTTGCCTGTGAAAGCACGCACTTTTTTGGTGGAGAATTTCACGAAGCCATCTGCGAGTGCAAATAGTGTGTCATCCTCAGCTTGCTTCACATTTTTTCCAGGGTGATATTTTGATCCGCGTTGACGGATGATGATTTGTCCAGTTTTGACTTTTTGGTCACCAAAAATTTTAACGCCGAGTCTTTTTGAAATGGAGTCTCTTCCAAGTTGGGTAGATCCACCTGCTTTACGATGTGCCATAAGTATCCGCGAAAATAAAAGCCGGGAATGTTTGAATTTGTCCCGTCCTAATCCGCAATTTATTTGATATAACTAACAAGATGTATTCTAGCGAACTTATGCTATAATGTCAATTGATGGGTAAAATCAAAAATTTCCTAATCGAACATGAAATGAAACTGGTGCTAGTGACCGGATTTGTCTTGGTGGCGCTCATTTCCTTTCAATTTGGCAAGATTGAAGGCAAAAAAGGCCAAACAAAGGCAATTGTGATTGAAAAAACAACGGAAATGGCCAGAACTGACCCAGAAGCCACGCCAATTGTGGCAGGGGTAAGTACGCCAGAAAGCACTAAAAACTCCACTGAAGCGAAGATTTTAGCCCCCAATTGCAACTACGTTGGTAGTAAGAGTTCCAACAAAGTACATTTGCCGACCTGTCGCTATGCCAAAACGATCAAACCGGAAAATCTCGTTTGTTTCCCCAGTCTTGATGACGCCCTGAAGCAGGGGAGAGTGGCGGATAAGACGTGCATTAAGTAAAAAATCAATTCCTCCTCGCCCTTCGGGAGAGGATGTCACGAGCACGTGACAGGTGAGGGCAAGGGCGTAGTAAGCGGTAGGATTTTTCTGCAAAGAATATTAATCTTTTATCAGAAGCCCTTGCCCTCATCCGGCCTACGGCCACCTTCTCCCGGAGGGCGAAGGGGATTTTTCTAAAGTTAATTATTTTATTAAAATAAACATTTATGCAAAAGGACAATATCATTGTCATTTCTCTTGGTGGGTCGCTAATTGTGCCCGATGAAATCGATTGGCGTTTCGTGAAAAGTTTTAAAGACATTATCAAAAAACAAATTGCGAAAGGTTCACGTTTCATTATTATCACTGGTGGAGGAAAGCTATCAAGACGCTATCAAGACGCAGCAGTAAAAGTTACAAACAAACTAACCGACGACGATCGCGACTGGATTGGCATTCACGCCACCAGAATGAACGCGCATTTTATCCGCACAATTTTCAGAGCAAATGCTCATTCGCGAATAAACAAAAACCCCAATGATCTTGAGGACTTCTATAACTTCAAAGAAAATATTCTCGTTGCCGCTGGTTGGCGTCCGGGCTTTTCAACGGACTACGATGCTGTCCTTTTGGGTAAATATTTCGGAGTGACTAAAATCATTAATATGAGCAACATCGACTATGTCTGCGACAAAGACCCCAATAAATTCCCTGACGCCAAAAAAATCAAAACCATTTCGTGGCTGGATTTTCGCGCGATGGTGGGAAACAAGTGGGACCCAGGCATGAACGCGCCATTTGATCCGATCGCGTCAAAACTAGCGATGGAAGCCAAAATGGAAGTGATCATTCTTAATGGCAAAAAACTGAAAAATATGGAAAATTGTTTGGAAGGAAAAAAGTTTAATGGGACGGTGATAAAATAAATGAATCTATTTTACCCTATCCAACTTTTTGCTGACTGGCTGACATATTCTGCTTTGGCAATCAAACCGAAGACGCTTTTGGCTGATGCGGTTGGGTTTTTTGTTTTTGATACGATTAAAATATTTTTGCTTTTAGCAGTGATCATTTTTAGCGTTTCGATTGTCCGCTCCTACCTGCCACCGGAAAAAATCCGAAAAATTCTTTCGCAGGAGAAAAAATATTTTGGCAATATTTTGGCGGCGCTCCTCGGCATCATCACACCATTTTGCACTTGCTCCGCTATTCCGCTTTTCTTGGGATTTTTGGAGGCAGGTGTCCCATTGGGAACAACTTTTTCTTTCTTGGTTGCATCACCGATGATCAATGAGGTGGCACTGGTCTTGCTTTTGGGAATGTTTGGCTGGAAAATTGCTTTGCTCTATATTGTGAGCGGCCTACTCATAGCCATCTTTTCCGGAATTATAATTGGCCATCTTAAGGTGGAAAACTTGGTCAAAGACTTTGCGCATAAAAATAATCAGAGTGGTCAACTCGAATTGCCTAAGATGACTTGGAAGCAAAGGTTTAAATACGCTAGAAATTATACGTTGGACATTATAAATAACGTCTGGCCATATATTATTATCGGTGTGGGATTGGGTGCATGGATTCATGGATATGCGCCAGCGGATTTCTTGGCGCAATATGCGTCGTCTGACAAATGGTACGCTGTGCCACTGGCGGTGCTTGTCGGAATCCCGCTCTATTCCAATGCGGCAGGCATCATTCCTTTGGTCGGAGTACTGACAGAAAAAGGTGTTTCAATTGGAACGAGTTTGGCCTTTATGATGGCAGTGACCGCACTTTCACTACCAGAATTTATGATTCTCAAAAAAGTAATGAAAGTAAAGTTGATTTTGATTTTTGCTGGTGTAGTTGGGGTAGGAATAATTTTCACTGGCTATTTATTCAATTGGATACTAAACTAGTTTTATGAATAAATTATCAAAAAAATTTGATGTCGCAGTAATCGGCGGGGGACCGGCGGGAATGCTGGCCGCGGGAAGGGCAGCAGAACTTGGTGCAAAAGTGGTGCTTTTGGAAAAAAATTCCGCCTTGGGAAAAAAGCTTTTGCTCACTGGCAATGGCCGCTGCAACATCACACAAATCGATCACGATGCGAGAGGCTTCGTGGAAAAGCTTGGCAAAAATGGCAAGTTTTTGTTTTCCGCCTTTTCTGTTTTTGGACCGAAAGAAGTGGTTGAGTTTTTTGAGGAGAAAAATCTGCCCACAAAAGTCGAAAAAAATGGTCGGGTTTTTCCAGTAACTGACGATGCAATAGACGCGCTTTCGACGCTCACGAAATATCTCAAAGACAATGGAGTGGAAATAATCACAAATGCCCAGGTGCTTGGTTTTGAGTTTGCAGGTACTAAAATTAGTGGCGTGAAATTGAAAGATCAAATAATCCTCGCGGATAAATTCATTCTTTGCGCGGGAGGGAAGGCTTATCCGGCTACAGGCTCAACTGGTGATGGCTATGTTTGGGCAGAAGAACTGGGGCACACAATGGTCACTCCTATGCCCGCGCTTGCGCCAGTCAAAATTAAGGAAGATTGGGTTGGTGATTTGCAGGGATTGAGCCTCGAGGCGGCAAACATCAGTCTTTGGCAAAACGAGAAAAAACAGGCTAGTTTTCAAGGTGAAATGCTTTTCACACACTTTGGACTAAGTGGTCCTATGATTATCAATGCCAGTAAAGAGATCAATGCGCTTTTGCAAACTGGTTCTGTTGTGATTGAGCTAGAACTTTTTCCTGAGTTTAGCGTTTCTGAGTTGGACAAGAAACTAGTCTTGGCTTTCGAGGAGAATAATCGAAAAGATATCAAAAATTATTTTCGGGAACTTTTATCGAGAAAAATGTTAGATCTAATTTTGAAACTGGCAGGAATTGATCCGGACAAGAAATTGAATTTTCTCACCAAAAAAGAACGCCATAAAATCGTGGCGCTTTTGAAATCCTTGAAATTTACCGTCTCGGAGGTGATGGGATTTGAGCAAGCAATGATTACGAGTGGGGGAGTGGCACTCAAGGAAATTGACCCAAAAACTATGCGATCAAAAATAGTTGAAAATTTATTTTTTGCCGGAGAAATTTTGGACCTCGATGGTCCAACAGGAGGCTATAATTTGCAGATTTGTTGGAGTACTGGGTATGTTGCAGGAACAAATGCGGTTGCGAAATAGCTCTATTTAAAATCTCTTCTCCCTCCGGGAGAAGGTGGCCGAAGGCCGGATGAGGGTACTTAAAATAATATCAAAGCCTCGTTTTAACTAATCGCTCTTTCTGTTTTGGAGAAAACCCTCACCTGTCACGTGCTCGTGACATCCTCTCCCGAGGGGAGAAGAGGAATACTTGCTTTACCTAAATTTTAGCTTATTATATTTCAAAAGAAAATAAAGTAAAAAATAAAAAATCAAAGCAATCGCGATCGAAACAATAAAAAACCCGACAAAAAACGGCGTGAGGATTTCGAGAAAAATTGTTTCAGTGAAAAAATATTTCCAACCTAGGCCATAAGTTTTTTGGAAACTATTGATCAAAGTTTCCGGACTGACTCCAAAAATAAATCCTCCAATGAAAGTCGCAATAGGCAATGCAACAAAAGTCATCCACATATTGCTGGCCAAAACTCCAGCTGTTGCCGAAAGACGATTGAAGCGCAAGATATAGGCGGTAATCAGTGTTATCCCGACGCCTTCGCCTGGCATAATGCCCCAAAAAATGCCCAAAGCAAAACCAGCCGCCACTTTGTGCGGCGTGTCATGAATTAGAAAAAATCGCCTGATGTATTCTTTGGTTTTTATAATATATTGATGCATGCTTGATATATGACTCGGTTATTATACTAGAACAAGATAACTATCATTGTCATCCCCGCGGAGGCGGGGATCCAGTATAAAAATCGAGTTAATCATAGATGTCTTTATATTTTTGATAATTATTCTAAAAATTATATCCCTTGAAATTATCCCAATCGAATAGGATAATCGAAGCCTGAAGGATTCGTGTGACTAAGTTAAATTTAAGACTAGATTCCCGCCTCCGCGGGAATGACACATAAGAAGATTTGTGCCAAATTTAATTCGCCCCCTTCTTCACAACCAAACTACTACTCGTTTTATCTTCAATTTTGGCTTTCTCAATTTCCTTTTTGACCGGTGCTGGCAAAAGATCGGAAACATTTTTGAGCGCAGTTTTGTCGAGTTTCAAGACCTCCTGCCATCTTCCCAGAGGCGCGAGGATGGCCTGAATCTTCTCCTCGTCATATCTATAGGTCACGCGAAGACTTCTCGCTATGATGCCCTGACTGCCAAAGACGCGTTCGACACCTTCTTGACCCATATAAGTCACAATATCTTCTTGGATTTTCGCCAAACGGTCTTTGGTGAGCGACATGGCGGATTTCAGATCAATATATTCGTCGATTAGTCCAGCGATTTCTTCCGTGTCAATTTTTTTGGTTTCCTTGAATTTGTGTTTCCACATCGGACAGATATTTTGATAACCACACCAATCGCAAAGCGGAGAAATGGTCGGTTCGAATTTTCCTTCTTCAATTAGCTTGATTGTTTCCAAAAAAATCGCTTCATTTTCTTTGAGTTGTTCCTCAGTTCGTGTAGCAGTGAGCTTCACTCCGTGTTTGAGAAAATAAAGACTGACCTTGAGTTTGTCCAAATTCTTTCGCTCATCTGGATAGTAGGAAAGAAAAGCGGCGAGATAGACCGAAAGTTGCATGTCGCCTTCGACGCGATCTTGCGTGGGCATTTTTTTGGTTGTTTTGTAGTCAATAATTTCAAATCCATCCGCTGTGCGATCAATGCGGTCAATGATTCCCGAGATAATGTGTTTGTTATCTTTTTCTCCAATTTCAATTTGAAATCGTGATTCCAGGTTCACAATATTGAAATCAGCTGGATTATGTTGTCTAAAATAATCTTGAATAATTTTCACGCCTTGCACAAAGGCAGCACGTTCTTCTTCAGGCGAATCAAAAACAGTTGGGTTCCAAGAATTGGAAAAAAATTCCATCGCCTGCTCCAAAGTGGGGGAGAGGATTCCGGGCGTATGGATGAATTTCATCGTCGAATGCAAAATCGTCCCAAACACAGCCTCTTTGGATTTAGGTGTCTTGATTCGATCAATTTGTTGATATTTATATTTCAGCGGACAGCTTTTGTAGGTATCGAGGGCGGAATAGGAAATGCGCATAGGTTTATTTTTAGGCTATTTAGCGTCTACATTATAGCACTTTTTCCCAAAATTTGACAAAATTATCAGAATCGCTATAATAAAAGCATACTAATATAGTATGAATTAAAGCTTATGCAATTTTCAACTAAAGCTGAATATGGACTGCGGGCGATGGTTGCTTTGGCGCGCGCCTATCCGGAACAAAAAAATATCACGGAAATTTCGCAAGAGGAAAATATTTCAGCCAAATATCTTGAAACACTGATTGGAAAGTTGCGCAAAAATAATTTAGTCAAAAGTCAGAAAGGGAAAAGTGGGGGATATACACTTATCAGAAATCCGAAAAGTATTTCCGCTGGAGAAATAATTGAAATTATGGAAGGACCGATTGTTTCCAAGTGTGATGGGAATAATTGTCAAAAGGCTAAGCTTTGCGCATCTAGTTTTGTTTGGAATAAGCTTGCGTTCCAGATTAAAAAAACCTTATTTGCAATTAAATTAAGCGAGTTAATATAATGGAGGCTTAAATAACCAAACAGTGTCATCCTGAGCGAAGCGGAGCGGAGTCGAAGGATCTGCTTTCCATTATCGTAAGCTCTATTATTAAGTAAAAAGCTCTGGGTTACGGCTAGCAGATCCTTCGACTGCGTCTGAGTACAGACTTCACTCAGGATGACAGATTTAATTTAAAAGAGTAAATAATAAAAAAAATTTCAAAGCTATGAACAATAAAATATATTTAGATTATGCGGCGACAACACCAGTTGACGCTTCGGTGCTAAAAACAATACTGCCATATTTCAGTGATGAATTTGGCAATGCATCATCCTTGCATTCTTTCGGTCGAAACGCCGCGGATGCTATTTTTGTCGCAAGGAAAAATCTAGCCGATTTTTTCAAATGCACTGACGAAGAAATTATTTTTACTAGTGGCGCAACAGAATCGAATAATCTCGCGATTAAAGGCGTGCTACGTGCGTATAATAAAAATAAAAAAAACAAGGGAAAAATTCCACATATCATCACGACTGTTTTTGAGCATAGTTGTGTTTTGAAAACTTGCCAGAAATTAGAAAAAGAGGGGAGCGCTGAAGTGACCTATCTCCCGGTCTATACTGACGGAATTATCAAAGTGTCTGACTTAGAAAAAGCCATCAAAGAAAATACACTACTCGTGTCTGTGATGTATGTGAATAATGAAATCGGAACAGTGCAACCAATTGCCCAAATTGGGAAACTACTGACAAAAGTTAGCGCAAAACGAGAAGAGAAAATAATTTTCCACGCTGATGCGACACAAGCTGTGGCCTATTTCGACACGAACGTCAAAAGATTAGGTGTTGATTTGCTTTCAATGTCAGCGCATAAGATTTATGGTCCCAAAGGTGCAGGAATGCTCTTCGTCAAAAAAGGCACAAAAATCACACAAATCCAAGATGGTGGAGCGCAAGAATTTTCTTTGCGCGCTGGCACACTTAATTCAACTGGTATTATAGGACTAGGCAAAGCCATTGAAGTCTTGGGGAAAAACAAGCAAAAAGAAATCAAAAAAATCAAAGAATTGCGCGATTATCTAATCCAGAAAGTCTTGAAAGAAATTCCCAATGTGCGCCTGAATGGATCACGCTCAAAGAGATCGCCCAATAATGCTAATTTTAGCTTTTCTGACGTGGAAGGGGAGAGTCTTCTGCTCTACCTCGACGCAGAAGGCATTGCAGTTTCTACTGGCTCGGCTTGTTCTTCTGGCTCGCTTAGTCCGTCTCACGTCCTTCTTGCTCTTGGGCTAAAACCAGAGCAAGCGCACGGGTCACTGCGCGTTAGTCTTGGAAAATATACAACAAAAAAAGAGCTAACCATTTTTGTAGCTAAACTAAAAAAAGTTTTGGAAAAATTGCGCAAAGTTTCTGGAGAAATTTTAAAAGAATACTACTCCAAGAAAAAATAAATTATTAACTATAAAAAATATATGCAATATTCTAAAGAGGTGATTGATCATTTCACATCTCCCCATAACCAAGGAGTCCTCAGCGACCCTGACGGCGTTGGTATGGTTGGCAATCCGACCTGCGGAGACCTTATGAAAATCTACATCAAAGTCAAAAAAGACGCCAAAAGGGGAGAAATTATTTCTGCTATTAAATTCGAAACACTTGGTTGTGCCAGTGCCATTGCAACGTCTTCGATGATTACCAATCTGGCTAAGGGTAAAACCATCAAGGAAGCGAGCAAGATCACTCGTGACGATGTAGCAGAAGCTCTGAATGGTCTGCCTCCAATCAAAATGCATTGCTCAAATCTGGCCAGCGAGGCACTGGTTGCTGCGATTGAGGATTATAAGAAAAATAAATGAGCTAGTTGCTTTTTTTATTAATTTGCTATAATGTGTCTTTAGATAAAATTAATCAAAAAAGGAGAAAAAATAAATGAAAATTCGTACATTAAAAAATGAAGATGAAGCACAGCTTTTAACGTTACTTACTGAATTAACGACTAACCCAATAAAACTCCAAATCCACGAGGTAGTTGGCGATAGTAATTGTCACGCCATCGTCCTTGATGATGGAAATGGAAATATCATCGGCTTTGCTGCTCTAGTAATTCACTTAGTACCGACCAAGGGGCGAGTAGCAAGAATAGAGGATGTGGTTATCACTAAATCTTTTCGTGGTCAAGGTCTCGGTGAGCGCATCATAGACGAACTTATTGAAATTGCTAGAAATCAAGGAATTAAGCATATTAGTCTAACTAGTAATCCCAAGCGAGAAGCTGCTAGAAAGCTTTACCAAAAAAAAGGATTTATTCTTTTGGAGACAGGAGTATTTAGATTAAATTTATAAATGGAAAAAGAATATTTCCTAAAAAATAAAACCACACTTCCAAAATTCGTTTTTAACGATAGGGAAGTGTGGTTTTTTAGTTATTAGCGCCCCCTCGGGAAATATTGACCGTGTCGCCCATTAATACTTTTGCGACACGTTAGGTTTTTTAAGTTAATCTTTTGACTCTATGAAATTACTCAATTTAACCTACTAGCTTAATACATCTACACCAACATATCAATTCAATTTGCTCCTGGCGCAATTTTAGGGCTCGTTTTTTTATGATATGCAGGAGCGGGTTTGCCCACCTACCGGCAGGCAGGCAACCCGCTCCTGCACTAGAAAACACTAAATTTTTTAATTATAAACAATCATCTGATCAATTGAAACACTACTATTTGTTCCTAATTTTCCCACTAGCGATTTTGATGTGCCAAGATAAAGATTTGCTCCGAAATATGGATCATGCGCTATATAATCTTTACTATCTTTTCCAGTGACCACGACATAGTGACCACCACCACGACTACGCTTGATGTAGACAATCACCGGATTACCTTTTTTGATTTGCGCATCAACCGTGGACCATTTAATGTTGCCATGCGAACTTGATGAAGCAAGGCTAATACCTGGGGACCAGGTCGTGGGCCATTTGATCAAGTCGTAGTAGAATATTTTCTGCGAGGCCATTTTCCCTGGGTCAATGCTGGCGCCTTTTTCACGAAATACCATTGAAACAGCTGTTACTGCGCAGCCATAAGATTTCATCAAGGTTTTTGAATTGCCAATTTTTTTATTACCCCAACGAGAATCTTTTTGTGAAAAATACCAGCTTGTCGAAGCAAGATTACTTGTTGGTTTAGCATAACTGCTGACGCTTGAACTAACATCATCAATATTACTCGCCGTACTAAAATCGAACAGTTCTTGTTTCTGCGTCTCAACACGTGCAAGTAGCTGTTTATATTTTGCTTCTTCGCCTTGTGTCTGAACAAGGAGATTTGTTTTTTGATTTTCTGTCGCCTGCAGATTCTCTTTCTTATCAATCAATGTTTCCTTAGCCTTATCGCTCTCTTCTTTTTTTTGAATTAAACTATTTTGATTATCGACTAATTTTTGTTTGGTTTTTTTAATTTCTGTTAAAACATCAGAAACTTTTTCTCCGGACTGCTCAACGTAATCCATCTGATTTAGTATATCCGAGAAAGTCTCATCCACCAAAACTAACGGTAGCACTCCTTGCTGGTCATACTCGTAGTAGGATTGCATCAGTCCGGCTAGCATCTTTTTTTGATAATCTATCTTGAATTCCCCTTCTTTTATCTCCTCAGATAAATTATCAATTTGCTGATTAAGGGATTGGACTTTTTTTTGCGCTTCCTGTAGCTGCGTTAATGTTTTTGCCTGTTCATTATTAATACTGTCAAGCTGACCGGACAATGCATCTTGTTGCTTATTTTTTAATTTAATCAAATCTTCATATACTTTCGCTTTTTTTTCCAAATCTTGACAATTATCGACACATTTATCTTCACAATCATCACGACTGTCTGAACTATCAGGATAAAGTGTAACACATTTTGTTTCACAAGTGTCGTCACAAGAACTGCCAACAACAAAAGTTTTAGGTGAAATCAAAAAAATGGAAACAACCAACAAGAAGAATATTTTATATTTTATATTTTTTCCGTCCGAGGCGGATCCGCCTCGGACGGAATTTTTTAGTTTTAGTCGCATTTGATTTTTACTTTTAAACTATAGTGCGAGTGCTTTTTCGATTCTTTTTAAGCTTTCTGTTTTTCCCAAAACCCAAGCCACCTCGAAAGGCGATGGAGATTTTTGTGCTCCCGTGAGGGCGGCTCGCAGTGGCCAAAGAAGCTCTCCTCGCCCGCCTGCAACGCTATGCGTAGCATTGCGGGCAGGCCTATCCCCTGCCGCTTCCATTAAAGTTTTTTCCAGGCTTTCTTTTGTCCAATTTTCATCAAGAATTTTTTCTAAAATTTCTTTTGATTTTTCCAAAGTTTTTTTCAAATCCTCATCACTCATTTCTTTCCAGCGCAAAAGTGCTTTTTCGTATTGCAATTCATCAGCAAAAAAGAATTGGTTTTTTTCACCCACGTCAGATAGTTTAGCCAAGCGGTCGCATTCTACGGTTAAAACTTTCTTGAGAAATTCTGGTGATTTTTTTTCATCACTGGTATTTTGGTAGAATTCTTTTTGCTCGAAAAATGGCAAAGCTTTCTCGTATAATTCATCAATCGAAAGTTTTTTAATATACTCCGCATTAATCCAATCAAGTTTTTTTAAATCAAATACCGCACCGGCTTTGTGCACTTTTTCCAGTTCGAATTTTTGCACCAATTCGTCTAGTGTGAAAATTTCTTGCGTCTCCCCTGCTCCTGGGTTCCAACCTAGAAGCGCCACAAAATTAATAATTGCCTCTTTTAAATAGCCCTTTTTGATATAATCCTCAACTGCTACATCTCCTTGACGTTTGGACAGTTTGGTTTTATCAGGATTGAGAAGTAGTGGCAGATGGACAAATTGCGGAACATCCCAGCCAAAATTTTGATACAGTTGAATATATTTTGGTGTACTGGAAACATATTCTTCTCCGCGAAAAATGTGTGATATGCCCATCAAATGATCATCTACGACATTGGCAAAATTATAGGTTGGATAACTATCTGATTTCATAAGAATCTGGTCATCAAGCAAATCATTTTTAAATTCAATTTCTCCACGAATTAAATCTTTATACCTAGTCACTCCTTCGGTATTTATTTTTTGACGAACAACATATTTTTCACCGTTATTAATTTTTTGCTGAATTTCTTCTTTGGATAATTTGAGGCAAGTCCTATCATACATCGGCGCTTGCTTATTCGCCGTCTGCTTAGTGCGCATCTCTTCCAATTTTTCTTCACTACAAAAACAACAGTAGGCCGTGCTATTTTCAATTAATTGCTGGGCATATTTTTTGTATAAATCCAGTCTTTCTGATTGAATATATGGCCCGCAGTCACCTTTTTGAATGATTTCCCCATTCTCTAGATAGACCCCTTCGGAATAGTGGAAGCCTGCCCAATTAATAATTTTCAGTAATTTTTCCAGAGCGTCCTCAACAAATCTCTTTTGATCCGTGTCCTCAATACGCAACAAAAATTCCCCGTCATTTTTCTTGGCGAAAAGATAGGTATATAGTGCCGTTCTAAAATTCCCCACATGCATATAGCCGGTCGGCGATGGCGCAAATCTAACCCTGGTTTTCTTGGTATCATCCATAAAGTTTAGGCTGAAAATATTAGGCTGTTTTTTCTTCCTTCTCCTCTTTTTCTTTTTTAATTATTCTCCAATGCAAAAGATAAATTGGGAGAGCAATCACAATCATTGTGATGGCGTCAACGACATTACTTTGCCGTTCGGCGCTGTAGCATTCTTCGCCAGTGTTATTCTTTTTCCAATTTTCGTAATCCGTGATTAAATTAGCAATCTGTTGTTTTTGTTCTTCTGTTGTTAAGCTTGCTTCCTTGAGATTATCCAAGCCATAAACCGGTGGCTGTTCATTGCAACGGCTATCGCCACCTTTTTCTGCTTTAGGAAAAATATAAGTCTTGAGTGCCGTATCAAGCAATCTTCCGCCTCCAACTGCCACGAAAATCAAACTGACCAGGACTGCAACATAAAGATAACCCGTGCGAATAATTTTAGTTGTTTTTGACATATTATTTAAAATTAAAAATTACTTTGATCGGGAAAACCACCACTGCTTTCCAAATTCTTTTTAGTCTTTCTTTCTTATATTCCCATGGCTGTGCTTGCAATGCGCGCCAAAGCCATTCAAGACCAATGTGACGCACAAAAACTGGGGCGCGTTTGATTTTCTTGGTCAAAAAATCAAAGGATCCACCCACACCCATCGCTAAGCGTATTCTAACATCTTTTTGAGAATCAATAAAGACTTCTTGGTACGGTGCACCAAAATTGCAAAACAGTACGCAATTGTCATTCCCGCGAAGGCGGGAATCCAGTGTAGAAGCTGAAAGATTTGCGATGAACGTTCCGTTTTCATGAGAATAACAATCCAGATTGCTACCTTCTATAACTAGACTGGGATATGTCTTTGAAATAGCTTCTCTTATTTCTTCGAAATTACTCAGACCATCTTTATTTATCGCTAAAAATATTTTTAGTTTTTTTTGCTCAGCGATTTTGAGGATTTCTTGCATCAAATCCACTCCAGCCATTCTTGATTTCAAGTGCCTTCCAAATCGCCAAAAAGCACACCGCACACCAAACCCATCCGCCACATTCAGCGTGCAACTATTGAGAATATTTTTAAACTCCAGATTTTTTTGCGCTTCTAAAATAAACTCCGGATTGACCGTGGCAATTTGATGAAACTTTTCCTCACCTAAAAAACTCTCGATTTTTTCGAGGATTTCTTCTTGAGAAAAGTTATCCACTCGTACTCCTAAAATTTTATGTTCTTTTTTCATGCAAAATACTATGTCAACGGACAACTCTCAATCAAAACAAAACTATTCTTCCCTTCATCAAAATGACTAGCCATGATGTCCACTGCTTCGACGCTGACGGCGAAGGAGGCTTTTTCGTTCACTTCTGGTGTGCTTTCTAGTTCTGCCCATTTTTCTTTTCTAATTTTTCCTAGTGTTATGTGTGGAGAAAAAACTTTTTTGGACACAATAAAAATTCCCAATTCTTTTTCAATTGCTTCGCGGAGATTTTTTAGTTGCTCACTCGGCTTTCCAATGACGCGAAATTCTTGGGGATTTTCGACGCTGGGAGCGAGGACAATTTTTTCAAACTCCAAATCAAATAGCTCTAGTTCTTCAACTGCGTCGCGCACTTTCTGACATGCCTCAAGCACCACATCATTGTCAATGTAGCCCAGAAAAAATAACTCGATGTGCAGATTCTCTTCCTTGGTCCATTTCACCGGCAAATCCTGCCATTTCTCACAGCTTTTAACGATTCGGCGCCTGACTTGGCCAGCTAAATTAATACTAATAAATATTTTTCTTTTCATGGTGGACATTACTGGACTCGAACCAGTGACCTCTACAGTGTGAATGTAGCGCTCTAACCAACTGAGCTAAATGTCCACAAACAGTCTAACCTCCGCCCAAGGCGGATCCGCCTTGGGCGGAAACTGAGCTACAGATCCAAAAAATGGTGAGGGGCAAGACTGAGCTAAATGTCCGATGTACCAACTCATCATATTTTAGCCTTTTTTAGCGGATAAATCAAGGCTTTATTGGATGCTTTATTTTAGCTCATTATCTTGCTAGAATAGAGAAAAGCTATGATAGAAAAGCAGAACCAATTTATCCTTAGCGTCACGCCTCTAGTTAGGATTCCTATGAATCGTGATCAGTTTTTTTATTACCTTTCTGATGAAAAATTGCCCGCTGGAACATTGGTCAGTATTCCGCTTTTCAAAAAAACCGTAGAAGGAATTGTGATTGAAAGCAAGAATGATTTTTTCCGTGTTGGCGGAATGACGCTCAAAAAAATTGAAAAAGTTTTGGAGGAAAATTTTCTCACGAAAGTTCAGCTGGCATTGGCGAAATATATTTCTGATTATTATATTATTTCGTTGGGTGTAGTATTAAAGAATTTTGTTCCCAAGCGAACGAAATCAATGAGTAACAAACCTGCCTACGCTTCCTCCTTCGCTAAAGCTACGGCGGATAAAAAAGCTACGAGGGAAAAGCAAAAAACAAACGGGGAGGAAAAAATTACCCTGACTGATGAGCAAGCTAGTGCCGTAAAAATAATTACCACGAAACAGCAAGAGAAATTTTTACTCTTTGGTCCGGCCGGATCGGGCAAAACGGAAGTCTATATTCATTCTATTTTAGAACTTAAAAAACAAAATCCAAAAAATCAATTTTTGATTTTAGTGCCGGAAAAAACTTTGACGCCTCAAGCACTGGAAAGATATGGCGCTTATTTTCCCGAGAAAGAAATTGCGCTCATCAGCAGTAATCTTTCCAAAGGCGCTTTTTATGCAAATTGGCAAAGAATAAAATCTGGCGAAGCCAAGATTATTATTGGCACTAGAATGGCGGTGTTTGCTCCATTTCAAGCACTGGATTTGATCGTAATCGATGAAGAACAAGATATGTCTTTCAAGCAATGGGACATGAATCCGCGCTATGATGCCCGAAATGTCGCAGAAAAATTGAGCGCTATTTTTGGTAGTAAAATCGTCCGCGGATCAGCCACGCCGAGCGTTGAAATCTATTTCAAGACCCAAAATAAAAGCTACTCGCTCCTGACGCTGAGTGATTCTTATCATCCCAAAAATACGACCACGCAAAAAGTCCATAGTACGATTGAGCTAGTTGATATGAAAAAGGAGCGTTGGGTGAGGAATTATTCTTGCATCAGTAAAAAACTAAAAAGTGAAATTAGTTATGCCTTGAAAAATAATTTACAAACAATTCTTTTCATCAATCGCCAAGGGATGAGTAATTTTTCTGTCTGCAAAAGTTGCAAAACTGTGCTTAAATGTCCTAGCTGTGACCGCGCCCTGATTTATACTAATTCAAGAGAATATAAATGCACTCATTGTGCTTTTGTCGCTTCCGCCATCCCCAACTGTTCCAAATGCCAGGGCATCGAATTTCGCAATGTGGGACTGGGCACGCAAAAAGTAGAAAAAGAAGTATGCGATTTTTTCCCTGGAGCCAGAATTTTGCGCCTAGATTCTGAAAGTAGCAAGAAAAAAAATTTTCAAAAAGAGGCTTATGAAAAATTTTCTCGCGGAGAGATTGACATCCTCATTGGCACCCAGATGATCACTAAGAGCTGGGATTTACCACGGATGAGCTTGGTTGGGGTGATTGACGCAGATAATATGCTCGCACTGCCCGATTTCCGCACCGGAGAAAAAGCCTGGCAAAACCTCGTTCAGCTGTCCGGTCGCGTTTCTCGTCCCGGTGCTCGCTTCCCTGGTCGGATCATTATCCAAACTTATCATCCGGAAAATAAATTGCTGGCTTTGGTAGCACAAAATGATTACGCTACTTTTTATGCCCAAGAACTGCCAGATCGGGAAATTTTACACTATCCTCCTTTTGGAAAAATTGCTAAACTGGTATTTGGGGATTATAATCAAAAGAGAGTTGTCAGCGAGACAGAAAGGGTTTATGATTTATTAACTGCAAAAAAAGAAACTTTGCAACTAAGTGCACCAGCTGATGCTTTTGTGCCTAATATTAGAGGAAAACACCGCCGGCAGATAATTTTGAAGTTTCAAAAAAAATTACCTCAAAAAAGTCTGGCAATCCTAAAATCCTTGCCAGCCGGCTGGATCATCGACATCGATCCAATTTCACTCATCTAAAACTATGTCCTTACTTCCCATCTTAACCTATCCCGATCCGCGCTTGAAGAAAAAAGCGCAAGACGTAAAAAACCCGAAGGATCCTCTAATCCGCGAGTTGATTTTTGATATGTTGGAAACGATGAAGGCTAATAGCGGCATGGGATTAGCTGCTCCTCAAATAGGAAAATCATTGCGACTTTGCGTTATCAGATTTGAAAGAAAAACTTATATCCTAATCAATCCTAAAATTAAATCTAAATCATGGGGAAAGGAAATTTCCGAAGAAGGTTGTCTCTCTTTTCCAGGACAATTTCTTCCCGTCAAACGTTCCAAAAAAGTAAAAGTAACTGCTCAAAATAAATCCGGAAAAGAAATAATTATTGAAGCCGAAGGACTTCTAGCGAGAGCTTTGCAACACGAAATAGACCATTTGGACGGAATACTATATATTGAAAGAGTTTAAAAACTTAATAATCAAACAACTAAGCTAACGTGTTGGTATAATAAATTTTAAAAAAATAGGTTCGCTTCTCATTAAGGGATTCAAATCTTATTTAACAGGGTAAATGCAAAAAAAACCAATCAAACTTCGCACTATTTTTATGGGAACATCGTCTTTTGCCGATACCATTCTTAGTGCTCTTGTCGCAGAAAAATATAATTTAATCAGTGTCTATACCCAGGCGGATAAAAAAGTTGGGCGAAATCAAAAATTGCAAAAAACGGCCGTAAAAATCACGGCTGAAAAGAACGCTATCCCTGTTTTTTCTCCCGCTAAGTTTGGTGAGGAAGAAATTATTGAACTCAAAAATCAAAAACCAGACCTACTTATTGTCGCCGCATATGGTAAGATTTTGCCCAAAGCTGTTTTGGATATTCCCGGTTTTGGCGCTATTAATGTGCATGCTTCTCTCCTGCCTCGTTATCGTGGACCATCCCCCATTCAAAATGCCATTCTGGATGGAGCAAAAGAAACTGGCGTAACAATTATGCTGATGGATACTGGAATTGATACGGGAATGATTCTCGCTCAGAAAAAAACAACTATCGATCGAACTGAAACCAGTGAACAACTTTCACAAAAATTAGCCACACTGTCAATCCTCTTGCTCCTGGAAACAATCTCTTCTTGGGTGGAAAGAAAAATTTCACCTCAAGAACAAAACAATCAGCTTGTCAGTCTGTGCCAATTGATCGAAAGAAATGATGGAAAAATAATTTGGCTCAATGATGCCCAATCAATCTATAACCAGTTCAGGGCCTTCTACCCTTGGCCAGGAATTTTCACCTATTGGCAACGCAATGAATTAAACATTCGAATGAAAATAAATAAACTTTCACTGGGAAATACATCTTCAATGGGAGAATATCCTCCAGGAAAGATTTTTCAATCAGGTGAAAAAGTTGCCGTGCAAACTGGGTCCGGAATCGTTTTTCTTGAGGAAGTTCAGTTGGAAGGAAAAAATAATCTGCAAATAGCAGAATTCATCAATGGCAATTCTGGTTTTATTGGAAGTAATTTAAAATAAGACTATGCTTGATACTGACATTGAAAAAGAACAGGGAAACGCGAAAGCCATTCTCATCGGTTTGTTTTTGATTGTGCTCATTGCCACAATTTCCATACTCAGATCAAATTATAAAAAAAAATCTCTCCCTGAAAGTAAGTCACTATCAACTCAACCGGAAACTATCAACTTGGAAAAGATCGAAAAAATCACAGCAGAAGATTTGGCAAAAAAAATTCAAATCGGCTCTGATTTACTTCTTCTGGATCTTCGTAGTGAAAATCAATACAAACTTGAACATATCATTGATTCAATTAATATTTCTGATCCGAAAGTTGCCACTCTTTTTGCTAAAACGGCAAAAAATAAAAAATGTGTTTTGATTGATGCGTCAGGAATGGCTGAAATTATCAATACTGCTTTCGCAACTCTCTCTGCCAAAGGTTTTGAAAATATGGCCTACTTGGATGGCGGTTTTGACTCCTGGAAAAATAAATTCAACCCCACGATAACCGATGGCAATCCAAAATCTTTCACTGACCAAGCCAAAGTAAAATATATTACCAGTGATGATTTGAAAAAATTACTAGAAACAGACAAGAATATTATCCTCATTGATGTCAGAAAAAACACGGATTTCAAATCCGGACATTTGGCAGGAGCAATTAATATTTTACTCGATAACCTTGAGGAAAAAAGAAGAAATCTTTCTCTTGGGAAAAAAATAATTCTCTATGACAATGATAATTTGGGTGCTTTTAAGGGGGCGGTCCGTTTGTTTGATTTGGGTTTTCTAAATACCCTGGCACTCTCCGATGGTGTGGCGACTTGGAAAATGAAAGGCTACGAGCTGGTTAAATAGGTAGTGCATTATCCTCGGAATAATCCAGCTTTCATGAAATTTTATTTATTCCACAGAAAAATTACGCCACAATAGCCAAAATATCCTCTGCCTTTAGAATCAAACATTCATCGTTGCCAATCTTAACCTCTGTTCCGCTGTATTTGGCGAAAAGAATGGTTTGACCCTTTTTAACCTGAATTTTCTCGCTGGCACCAATTGCCAATACCTTGCCTTCTTGCGGACGCTCCACGCTGGTCGTTTCCGGCAAAAAAATTCCTGACTTAGTTTTTTGATTGGTTCTGATAAGCCTTACCAGGACATTCTCTCCAAGTGGCCTAATGGCATCTTTTTGCATATATTTACTAACTACAAAATCAAAAAATTTATACTTAATTTTTTTTATCTTCGTAGTATACGGTTAAATTATTATTACTAAACTAATCGCATTTTTTAGCTTCTTTTAACATATAGCTGTACAGAAATATAGCTTGGGAAGCAAATAGCTTTAGAATTTCCATGTTTTTCGGCTTTCTCTCTTCGTTTTCATCATAGCCGCTAATAATCAAATAACTCTTGATATTTTTAATTTTTTGAGGAGAAGAAACAATCAGTGCGTCAGTTTGTTTTTTTACATTAATATTTTCACCCATATCAACCAAATTTTTATTACCGATGTTGATTTTTAGCGTGCTATTGCCAAAGATTCCAACCTCTTTCTCGGTCTTATTCGTTTCCAAATTAACGAAACGAATCATGGTTGAATCCGCTTTAATTAAAAAATTTGTCGCGTTAATAATCGATTCATATGTTTCCTTCTCTTTCTTTTTGTCCAAAATAGATCGGTCAGTTAATCCCAAGGCCACACCCATAAGAATATCCATCCTCCTGTTCACCTCGCCAATGTAACTATAAGAATCAACTAGATCTTTCACTGCTTGATCCATTTGTTTTTGTGTCTTTTCTTTCTCTTTTTTTTGAAAAATAATTCGTCTCTCGTTTTGAATGAAGGTTAAAAAAGCCATTGAACCAAGAATAAAAATTGCCACTTCCTCGGCTCGTTCTTCAACCAAAAAAGAAATATTCCCTCTGATAATATCTGGGATCAAAACGGCGATGGCAAATAAAATAGAAAAAATCCAATACATATTATTTTATTCTAAATCACTTAAGCACCTAACACTTCTAATAAATATTTTTTTAATTCTTCCAATTTATTTTGATCATGGATTGAAACACTAAGCACTTCGGGGTTAATTTTTCGCATTTTTTCAACTTTCTGCTTAATGTTTTTTTCTTCAAGTAGATCTGTTTTGGTAAATAGAATGAGCTCCCTTTTTTGTGTCAATTCTTCTGAGTATTTTTCCAATTCTCCTCGGATAATCCGATAATCTCTTTCAAAATCAAGAGACTCCAGACTAACACAATGGATCAATATTTTTGTTCTCTGAATATGGCGCAAAAATTTTGTTCCCAATCCTCGTCCCTCTGAGGCACCTTCGATCAAGCCGGGAATATCCGCCAAAATAACACCCTCCATCACCCCTAAATTTGGCTCCAACGTCGTAAAATCATAATTACCCACCTTTGCCTTAGAAGCAGTTAATTCATTAAGTAAGGATGATTTTCCGGCACTCGGAAGACCAATAAGACCAATGTCAGCAATAAATCTCAGTTCAATAAATAAATCCCGTACCAATCCATCCTTACCAAGTTCTCTTTCCTTGGGAGAGGTATTGGTCGGCCCACGAAAGAAAAAATTTCCTCTTCCTCCAATCCCTCCGTTCGCAATCAAAATACGCTGGTTAACTTTGACGATTTCTAATTCTTTTTTGTTAGTAAGGTCATGCAATACGCTGCCGATCGGCACAGTTAAGATTAAATCTTTTCCTCGACGTCCTTCGGAATTGTCTTTTTTTCCATTTTGACCGTTTTCCGCATAGTATTCTTTTTTGTGCTTATATTTATTTAAGGCGGATAGATTAGAAACGCCTTCAAAATAGACATCTCCGCCATTACCTCCTTTTCCGCCTGTCGGACCAAGACTCATCTTGACCTTATTGAAAGCCACGACACCATCTCCCCCGCGCCCAGCAATGACTTTAATTTTCACTTCATCGGTAAACAAAATATTTTGATTCTAAATTAATTTATTATTTGGTAATTTTATTCGTATGTCCCCCTTCGTTGTAGGGATTCGCGAAGCGAATAACTTTTCTTGGTACAGGATCATATCCCCCGCTATTCCAAGGATGGCAACGCACGACTCTTTTGAGTCCCAGCCATCCTCCACGTAAAATACCAAAACGCTCAATCGCTTCATAGGTATACTGACTGCAAGTCGGATGAAAACGACAAATCCGCTCGGAAACCAAATAAGAAAATAGTCCCTGATCGAGGGAAAGCGTTTTTTGATATAGTCGTATGAGCAATAAAATGATCCGTTTCATCTTTCTTTAGTTAACGCGAAAAAAAGGCTTTTGTCAAGCAAATTTTCTCGCTTAACAAGTTATTGCAATTTCTCCAAAAAATTAAACTCTTCTTCTCGTTCTGGATGAAAAACAACTTCGGTTAAAGTTTCTTTCGGTAATTTAGCTAAAAAATCCAAATTATTCACCCAGTCAAAACTAACTATATAATCCGTCGTCTGCATAGCAGTTTTTTTAACAATTTCCCGACCTTTTTTTCGCAACCAATTCAGAACCTTGGTTACGGAACTATCACAAACAAAATCCGACCTTCCAAAGCGCACGAAGGAAATCTTATATTTTTCTCCCAAGCGGAGAATGGCTCGTAAATAGGGAGGAAAATAATGAATGTATTCATGAGAACCGATACCATCCGGTGCTTTGCCAAATAATTCTTCAAATTTTTCAATTTGAATTGCCCATTGCAATTCCACTTTTTCCGGTGCAGTTTTTCCCAAGACATACTTCAATAAAAAGATAGCCGCTCTTTTAACAGCCCCTTCTCGCAATCGCCTGTCACCACGCCAATAATTCGAATTATAATCCACCAAATGTAAATGAATATCTAACTTTACCTGAGATTTTTTCAACTCTTCCACCTCTTCCGCGCTTAAGTTTTCACTAATCATCACCTCAACACGATCCAATTTCCCTGTTCTGATTATCCGTAAAATATTTGCATTGGCCAATTTACTAATACCGAAATCGTCAGCAGAAAAAACGGCTTTCTTTTTGGCTTCTACTATTGACATAAAATTATGCATAGTTGTTTTGCGAATTATCCCACATCGCCCACTTCTTGCAGTTTAATTAATTTCTGATAGAGTCCACCGGAAAGTCTTGAAAGCTCCGTATGATTACCCTCTTCCACCACCTTACCTTTTTCCAGAACAATGATTTTATCCGCCTTTTTGATTGTGCTCAACCGATGGGCAATCACAATTACAGTTCGATTTCGACTGATTTTATCCATTGCCTCTTGAATCAAACGCTCTGAATAAGAATCCAAACTGGAAGTGGCTTCATCGAAAATCAAGATTCGCGGATTAGCCAAAATCGCCCGAGCAATTCCCACACGCTGTCTTTGTCCTCCGGAAAGTTTAATTCCCCGCTCTCCTACTGTTGTGGCATAACCAGCTTTCAATTGCAAAATAAATTCCTCCGCATTAGCTGTGCGTGCAGCTGCCATCACTTCTTCCAAGCTAGCGCTTGGCTTGGCATAGGCGATATTTTCTCTAACGCTCGTGTCGAAAATTTCCACCTCTTGCGGAACGATGGCCATAAATTTGCGAAAGGCGTAAAGATCATAATCGCGCAAATTCTTTCCATCAAGCAAGATTTGACCATTTGTCGGATTATAATGCCGATAAAGCATCCGCACAACCGTTGTTTTTCCTCCGCCTGATGGACCAACCAAAGCTGTCACGCAACCGGAATTAATGGAAAAATTAACCTTATCCAAGGCGCGGTTATCGCTATTTTTGTAACAAAAAGAAAGATTTATAAAATCAATTCGTCCCTCTATATTTTTCGGTTTAATTCCTTTGTCCGCATTTTTTATTTCCGATTCTTCCTTTGACAAAAGATATAGTCTTTCCACGGCTTCGCTAGATTCCATAATTCGATCATAGAGACGCGAAATACGAAACAGAGAAAGCAGGGCTTTTTCAGAAATCGTATAGACAAAAACGATACTGCCAATCGTAATTTGCCCATGTAGCACTAAATGAATTCCAAAAATTAACACAAAACCGCGACCAAGATCAATCACGAGATTGCGTGCGATATTAAACTTTAAAATTTTACCATATTCCCTAAGGACACTATTTTTTACATTTTCCGTCGCACGAGAAAATCGCGCATATTCTCGAAGTTCGGACACAAAAGATTTCACCGTATTTATATTGACAATCGCTTGCGTCATCAGGCCGGCAGCCACTTCTTGCTCATCAAAACGTTTTTTGCGAAAGGGAAATACCAAAGTATTAACGCGAAGCGTTAAAAAAATAAAAGCTGGTACAAATACAAGGATGATAATGCCAAATTGCCAATTGACCATAAAAAGCGTGACTGTGGTAAAAATGATTTGAAAAATAGTCGGCGCAACTTCCCAAAAAAAATTTCCTAGAAGCGTGTCGATTTTATCGACACCTCTATTTATTTTTATCACCTTACTACCAGTATTTTCTTTCTCATGATAACCCAAGCTCAGAAAAACCATTTTTTTGAGCGCATTATTTGCAAGATATGCATCAACGTCGGCTAAGATTTTAAAAATCCTTAAGTCAGGAATATAATCAATAAAGGAAAGTCCTTGATTAGTTAGAAACATCACGCCAATCAAAAATAAGATATTACCCAATTGCACCACATCAAAATCAGTCACCTTATCAATGACCAATTTTAGGATATACGGACCGGATAAACGCACTATCTCCATCGCCATAATCAAAATCAGCAGACGTTTAATCTGTTTTTGACTTGGCTCTAAGAGTACCCAGAGACGCTTCCAAAAACGTCCCAGATCAACCTTAACTTGTTCTTTGGATAAATTCTTCATTAGCTCAATAAAAAAATAGAGGGCTCGCACCCTCTATTAATTATAGCCTAAAAAGACTTTTTTGACAAATATCCAATTTCTTCTATTTTATTTTTTCTTGCCCTTGCTTGATTTTCCTAAAAGCACGGCGATAGTTGCACCCAAGGCCGCTCCGATTCCTGCAGAAATCATCGCTGCTTTTTCCGGATTTTTCTTGGCGTAATCCTCAACTTTTTTCCCCACGCTTTCCAATTCTTTTTTGGCCTTTGCAATTTCTTTTTCGGCCATCTTTTGCACTTCAACTTTCATCTTGATTGCTTTGTCTTTGATTTCTTTTGTGTCCATATTATTTGCTTTTAATAATTAATAATCCGACTAAAATTGAAAAGATTCCCACAACTGCATAACCTATTCCATCGCCCATTGCCAATATTTTATTGATAAATAAAACCAAGCTGATAAGCGCAAAGATCGTCCCAACTACAACTAAGAATGTTCCGAGTAATCCCTTTTGCAATGCTAGTAGCATTTCTTGAATCCGGTGTTTGATTTTGTCCGCCAAAGAATCGGCAAAATTTTTGAAAAAACTAACTCCAAGTCCGGAAAGAGTTTCGTGCCAATCAAACGAGCTATGCTCCTCTTTTTTTGCTTTTTTTTCTGATGCCATATTTTTTTATTATAATTCAATTTTTATTTTTTTATTATAGCATGCTATTTCTGAGGCGCAAAATCAGTATTCATGAATTTTAATTATATCTTTATCAATCGTGATATAGGTGCAAGGCAAGTCCGTCCAACACCCGCTGTTGTAATAGTTGACATTCTGAAGCTTTTTTTCTAATGCCCGATGCGTGTGTCCGCAAAAAACATAGTTAGCACCTTGCTTTTTTCCATACATCAATGCCCCGTGTGCAACTTTTTCTGATAAACGTAACCAACCCTTACTTTTTCTTTTCAAAAAATGACTAAATTTTTTTTCATTAGAATCAATTTTTTGAATAAAATCATAAAACACAGTCGCTAAATAACTCAAAAAGGCATTGTCAATCAAAAAACGATCAAACTGATGACCGTGAATCACTAGGTATTTTTCATGATTATACTGCCAAGAATAGGACTCGTAGATTCGCGCGTCAAAAAGCGAACCAAAAATTTTTTCCAACCCCGCATCATGATTGCCCATAACCCAGCGCACTTTTTTATCCTTGGAAATCTTTCCGATATAATTCAAAAATTCCCAACATTCTTTCGTTAGGTTGCGAAAATCCATATTATCAAACACATCGCCCAAGAGGATTAGTTTGCGAAAAGAATAGCTCTGCAATAGCTTCAAAGCTTTCTCTGGTTGACTGACAGGCGAACCGAGATGCAGATCGGAAATGATTAATGTATGGGTTTTTTTTCCACTAGCTAGTTTATTGTTTTTTTCTTTCATTTTTTTATCCTAACACTCACTATGAACTTAAATTTTCCTCTTTTTCTTGATTAATTTTAATTTGTCTATTTTTTTCAATTTCTTGATTCGCAACTCTTCTTTCAACGCTAATGATCGGTTTTTAAATTTCTGGAAATAAACCAATTTAACCGGCCGACGTGAACTGGTATACCGCGCGCCTAATTTACTGTCGTTATGTTCCAAAATTCTACGCAAAAGATCTGTCGTAATTCCCGTATAGAGCGTTTTATCGGCGCACTCAAGAATATAGAGATAATACATAAACTGGGATTTATTGGTTGGCTATTTTTTCAAGCTATCTCTGATTTCCCGTAGCAACAAAACATCTTCGCTGGTAACTGTTGTCTTTTTTTCTTCCTCCACTTTCTTCATCCGATTAATTTGCTTAATCACTATGAAAATTACGAACGAAACAATCAAAAAATCGATTACCGTGTTGATAAACATTCCATATCTCAGAGTAACCGCAACGGAATCCTGAGTGGCACTTTTCAACGTGATAGCCAGATTGGAAAAATCCACCTTGCCCATCAAAAGACCGATTGGTGGCATAATAATATCAGCCACAAATGACGTCACGATTTTTCCAAAGGCAGCGCCAATAATAACACCGATTGCCAAATCCACTACGTTGCCTTTCAGCGCAAACTTTTTAAATTCTTTGAACATTTTTTTATTATTAATCCTTATTCATAATTTCTTGCGTTGATTATATCATGGTTTTAATTACTCCGCCATTAGAAGCTATTTGTGATCCCCAAGTTCTAACTTACTACTTCCCCACCAAAAAAGAGGCTCAATAAAGCCTCTTTTCATGTCCAGCACGGGTGGAAGGAGTCGAACCCTCGCCAGTGGATTTGGAGGCCGCTGTTCTACCGTTAAACTACACCCGCCTTTGTCCCGCCATAGCCTTGGAAGGGCGACGGCGAAGGGTTTTAGATTTGAATTATTTCATTTCCTTATGCATTGTATGCTTTTTGCATTTTGGGCAATGTTTTTTCATTTCCAATTTTTCCTTCAGCTTTTTCTTGTTCCTGGTTGTGAAATAGTTGATGTTTGAACATTCCAAGCATTTCAGTTTTGCCAAATTTTCTCGTGACATAAATTTAGATTGTTTAATTGTTACATTGTTATACTGCTAAATGATTAAAATTATTTTTTTCAACAATTTAACCATTTAACAATTTGACCATTCTGACTTGAGCCGTTGTCCGGAATCGGACCGGAGACCTTTTCCTTACCATGGAAATGCTCTACCGACTGAGCTACAACGGCTTAAATTACGTGGGCCGGGAGGGATTCGAACCCCCGTAGACCGAAATCGGCTGATTTACAGTCAGCTGCGATTGACCACTCCGCCACCGACCCACTGCTTCTCCATATTTTCAATCGTGAGCCGTCCATCAGAGTTGAACTGATAACCTACTGTTTACAAAACAGTTGCTCTGCCATTGAGCTAGGACGGCCAATATTTTTATGTTTTTATTCTATCAGCTTCCCAGAATTTTTTCCAGTTTTCTGATCTTATACCTCGCATTGCGATTTCCTGGATTCAATCTGAGCACTTGCTTGAAACACTCCTTGGAATGCTCAAGATTTTTTACTTCCAAATAATATTCTCCCAACCGCTCATAGGCTTCGATGTCTTTCGGATTGGCTGCAATTCTCTCAATTAGCAGTTCTTCCAGACGATTTTTTATTTCACGTCTTCTTTTGGGAACAACCACGTGATCACTCACGAACGGACGAAAAAATTTCTCCTCCATCTCTTCTTGTTTTACTTTTTGCTTTAAGCCTAATCGTTCATAAATATTGCGTCTTTCTGAGTTGTTTTTTTCACCCTTAGCCACGATTCCATCCAACACTTCCACCTCTCTTGCTATAATAATTTCCTTTTTGGCTTGATTTTCTTCCACTGACTGAATTTTTTCAGTACCAACCAGTTCATTAACTTTGAAGTTTCTCTTTCGCCTAATCCCTTCTCCTAAATTTTTCAAGCTATTTTCCACTCTCAAAAAAATAATTCGAAATCTTTTAACTAGCTTTTCTAAAAAAACCAGCGCACTTTGTTTGGCTACTGATATTAATCTGGATCCGCCAGATTTTTTTTGAGAAAAATTATTTATATCTCCGCTTAGCACGCGCGATTCTTGCTCCTCTTTCTCCAAGCGATTAATTTCTGGAGTTTTTTTAACCAAAAAAACAATTATTCCCATAACACTCAAAACGGCCAATATTGGTGGAATAATTTGATACAACATAATGTTATTCACTTCGCGAACCCCCGCTACCTGTCTACCGGCAGGCAGGCGAAGGGAGGCATACGAATATTTTTTTATTTTAACTCCCCCTTTTTAACAGTTAGATACTTTCCACTTTTCAGTTTAACTTTTACTTCTTGTGTAATTGCATTCACTTCGATTACCGTGCCTTCACCCTCAACCGTGCTAATTGAACTATATGCTTCTGGCATACCTTCCAACATCTCCCTGTAAC